>LAZR01000026.1_pt1 | contig 277682 bp, 236 predicted proteins | sample 329461 | NCBI WGS metagenome assembly LAZR01 (sample SAMN03002196, study PRJNA259156) | marine sediment metagenome | biome: sea floor; feature: Hydrothermal impacted sediments; material: marine sediment; isolation source: Loki non-amplified sample from Loki's castle hydrothermal vent sediment ... | reverse complement strand
AACAAGACCATCCCAACGGTATTATTGCCAATCCGCTGATCGGAGATACCTCCGGTCTCGTCATTCCGCGATGGCTGCCCGGTTCGGGTCAGTTCCTGTCCGGCCAGACGACGATACGTGGCGAATTCATCCGGCTGGTCAATACCTACGCTGCGCTACCGGCGGGCAGTGCGGCAATCAATGCAGCCAATCCGCTGTTCATGCCGGAACACGATATTCTCGGCAACCCGCGCGACGCGGCACCGGATATCGGAGCGTTCGAAAACACCGAAACGCCCCCCTCGTCGCCCCTGCCCGGCGACCTGGACGACGACGGAACGTCCAACATCATAGACCTGAACATGGTCCTGATCGACTGGGGCAAGTGAGCCATTGCGAATTGCGGAATTCGAATTGCGGATCTAGCAGATTAAAGCACAAAAAAGGGGACAGGCTCCGAAGGTGCCTGTCCCATTTTCTCTTTTTCCTTATTACTCGTCGAAGATTTCGTCATGCCAGGCGTACATTTCGTCGTCGCTGATGGCGGTGGTGCGTCCACCTTCGTATTCGGTTTCCACCTTCTCGCGTATGGCGACCAGGCGCGGATCGTCTTTGGCGATGTCGAGCTGGTAGTGGCCTTCCAGCCAGTGCTTGATTCCCGCAGCTCCCGAGCGGTCGGTGATCACCACACCGGCGGGGCGGTTGAGAATCTTCCGCGTATCGAAGGCGCTGTAGATCTCTTCGTTCTTGACCAGCCCGTCTGCGTGCAGACCGGCGCGGGTCGTGTTGAAGTCGCGCCCGACCAGCGGGAAGTTGTGCGGAATACTGATACCGATGTTCTTCTCGAAGTACTCGGCCAGTTCGGTGATGACAGGGTAGTTGACCTTCGGATGCTGCGAACCAAGCTGGGCGGCTTCGATGACCATGGCTTCGAGCGGCGTGTTGCCCGTTCGCTCGCCGATGCCCAGCAGCGTGCCGTTGCACGTCGAACACCCGTACAGCCACGCCGTCGCCGGGTTGATCAGCACCTTGTGGAAATCGTTGTGCCCGTGCCACTCCAGCAGGTCGCCGGGGTAGCCGGCGTCGCGGATCAGGGCGGCGACGAGCTTCGGCACCGACCGCGGCAGGGCGGCATTGGGCCAGGGCACGCCGAAACCCAACGTGTCGCACAGGCGGACCTTGATATCCATGCCGCTCTCATCGCGGAGCTTGAGCAGCTCGCAGACGAACGGGACGACGAAGCCGTAGATGTCGGCCCGCGTGATGTCCTCCAGGTGGCAGCGGGGCGTGATGCCCTCGGCCAGGGCGTCCTTGACGACGCCGAGGTACTGGTTCATCGCCTGCCTGCGGGTCTTCCGGAGCTTCAGGAATATGTGATAGTCGCTGCACGAGGTCAGGATGCCGGTCTCGGGCAGGTGCATGTCCTTAACGAGTTGGAAATCCGCCTTGACCGCGCGAATCCAGCCGGTGACCTTGGGGAACTCAAACCCGAGCTCCAGACATTTCGCCACGGCCTCGCGGTCGTGCTCGGAGTACAGGAAGAACTCGCTGTGGCGGATCAGCCCGCTGCCGCCGTCGAGCTTGTGCAGCAAGGTGTAGAGATCGACGATCTGTTCGACGGCATAAGGCGGGCGGGCCTGTTGGCCGTCGCGGAAGGTTGTGTCGCTGATGGCGAAGTGCTCAGCCGGGGCCTGGGCGACGGTGGCGTCCTCGAAGACCACACGCGGCAGCGTGGTGTACGGAAACATGTCGCGATAGAGCTCGGGCTCGTCCACGTTCTGCAGCGGAAATTTGTCGGCTGTCTGGTCGTTCAACGGAGGCTCCTGAATCTTGCCCGAATCGCCTTAGGCGTGCGGCAGATACAGCCGCACAAGAGAAGGAAACATTGTAGCCCCTGGCCGGCCGTCTGGCAAGACGCACCTTCACAGGCTCATAACGCCTTTGCCGCCATGGCTCCCAGCCGGCGCCCGCTGGCTACAGTTGCACCTCGCCGATGCGTTCGGCGATTTCGACGATCTCTTCGATGCGCTCGCAGATCGGCAGGTGCTGGGTGCACTTGGCTTCACATTCGCCGCACTGGGTGCATTCCTTGCCGGTCTCGGCCGGTAAGGTCCAGTGGTACTGCATCCGGCCGGCCACGGCCCGGTCGTCTCCGCCGAGGACTTTGACGTTGAAGGTGTCCATGAACTTGGGAATCTCCACCCCCGCGGGGCACGGGAGGCAATACCCACAGCCCGTGCAGATGCCGTCGAACTGGTCGAGAATATTCTCGCGCAACTTCGCCAGGTGCGCGGCGCTGTGGGCCTTGAAGTTCTCGGCGGCCTCACACGCCTGGTCGACGTGATCCTTGGTCGTGAACCCCACCAGCGCGGAGGTGATGTTGGGGTTGGAGAGGTTAAACCGCAGGGCGGCCGCGACTACGTTGGGATCATCGACATCACGGATGAAGTCGAACCGCTCGGCGTTTTGCGGGATCAGCCCGCCGCCAAGGGGGTTCATGGTGAGCACGCCCATCTGCTTCTCGCCGGCGGCCGTGACCGCCGCATCACGATACGGGAAGTTGATCGCACAGTACCCCAGCAGCACGCCGTCGAGGTCGACTTCGTTAATGACGCCCTTGAGGTCATCGCCGGGCAGATGGCTGGAGACGGCTACATGGCGCACCAGGCCCTCGTCCTTGGCCTTGAAGGCCGCCGCCACCGCGCCGCCGTCGACGCGCTGGCGCCAGACCTCCAACGACGTGACCCACCAGATATAGAACAGGTCGAGCTGCTCGATTCCCAGCCGCTCGAGGGACTGCTCGATGCCGGCTCGCAGCTCGTCGCCGTCGGGGGACGAGCTCTTGGTGGCGATGTAAACCCGGTCGCGGTCCATGTGCCCGATGGCGGCGCCGTAGATCACCTCACTCTGCTGGCGGCAATAGCCGGGGGCGGTGTCGAAGTGGTTGATGCCCTTGTTGTAGGCGTGCAGGACGATTTCGGCGTTGGCGTCGGTGTCTTCCGGATTATCGAATCTCATCCCGCCGAAGCTGACGAGGCTGAAATCCATGTCGCTGCGGCCGTAGCGTCGCGTCTGCATCGTTAGGTCTCACCGCCGCTATCGTTCTTGACGGCCAGAAGTTCGTGGGCGTCGGCCAGTTGCGTTCGAATCGGGATGTTCTGCGGGCATTTGTCTTCGCATTCGCCGCAGTCGGTGCAGGCGTCGGCCTGCTTGGATTCGTCGCCCTTATGCGCGCCGATCTGGGCGTAGGCTTTTCTGGCCGCCTCCCACAGGCCGTACACGCGCCCGCGGTTGAAGTTGTGGAACACCTGCGGAATCGCCACGCCGGCCGGGCAGGGCTGGCAGTACTTGCAGTAGGTGCAGTACAACTCCGCCATCTTCTCGAGCTCGGCCATCCGGCCGGTGATTGTCTCGCGATCCTCGTCGGTCAGGCTGACCTCATCGGCCGCGGAGGCGAGGTTCTCCACCACGTCGGTCATCTTGGTCATGCCCGACAGGGCGATCGTCACGTTCGGGTTGCTCAGCACAAACCGGATCGCCAGCTCCGCCGTGCTCTTGACATCCGGGACGAACTGCCCGAAGACCTCGCTGCTCTCGGCCAGCAGGCCGCCGCCGACGGGGCCCATCACCACCACGCCCATTCCGCTGGCGTGGGCGTAGGCGATGCCTTCCTCCAGTTGGCGATCGGCCAGGTTGTACTGCAGCGTGATCGACTCGAACGCGCCGGTGTCGACGATCTTCATCAACGCTTCGTTGTTGTCGTGGAAGCTGCAGCTGATGTGGCGGATCAGGCCTTGATCCCGGGCCTTGCTGAACCACTTGAGGGTACGCGGCTCGAGGGAGTCCTCGTAACGCTTCCAACTGACGCCGTGTTGATTGTAGATGTCGATATAGTCGACCTGCAGCAGGCGCAGGCTATCCTCGAGGTTCTTCCACCAGAGCGATTCATCCTCGTCGTAGTAGTGGTTCTTGGTCGAGATGATCACCTTGTCTCGCCAGCCCTTGAGCGCATCGCCGACGGCGCGCTGGCTATCGGCCTTGCAGTAGAACACCGCCGAGTCGACGTAGTTGACGCCGGCCTCGAACGCGCGATGCATCATCGCGACGGTCTTGGCGGTATCGACGCGGGCGTCGTCGCCCTCGCCCACCATCGGCAGGCGCATCGCACCGAACCCCAGTTGCGAGACCTTCAGGCCCGTTCGGCCAAGCGTGCGATAGATCATTCCATCTCTCCGTTCATTGGCAAACCACTAATGATAGCACATTCGCCAGCGACCTTCAAACGGCCGCAACGGGGGGTTGTCAGCGGGCCTGGGTGGTCGGGTGGCGGCGGACGCCTGGGGTGCGAGGGGGCTGTTCCGGCAGGGGGTCGGTTTGACGGGGGTCGGCGTAGAGGTGGACGTTGTCCAGCAGCGTCTGGCCCGGGGGCCAGTAGCAGAAAATGTCGATTCGCAGCCACTGGACGTTATCCGGCAGGCCGCCGCGCGGCGGGAAGGGGGCGGCGAAGTGCTCCCAGTCGTCGGTTTGGCTGCGACAGGCCAGGTACCAGCGGTAGCATTCCCGGCGATAACGCTCGGGGTGGGCGGCTGTGTCGGCTTTGATGAGCTTAGTGCGATCATCTTCCGGCAGGGCGGCGAAGGTCTCCGGCGTCAGGTCACGCTCGCGCAACGACAGTTCGTGCAGGCCGTCGGCGGGGGCGTCGAGGAACCCTTTCACGAAGATTCGGGGAATGGCCCCCTTGCCGGCGATGGATTTCACGTCGGCCGTCAACCAGTAGCGCCGGCCGGAGGCGGCCTTGATCCACGTACTGCGGACGTGAACGCCCTCCAGGCCCCCGAGCGATTCGTAGCTGGTGTCCGCCTCGATTGTCGGCGGGTTAGCCCGGTCGGCGTCGCCTTGGGCCAGCGCCCGGCGATAGTCCAGGTAGGGCAGACGCTTCAGATCGGTGCGAACGCGCAGCACCTTGCCGCGATCGTCCGGGCCGGCCTCATAGAAGACCGCCACGTTATCGGCCACGTCCCAGCCGGTCTGGCCGTCGTCGAAGCTGCCGTTGACGTTCAGCGGCCGGCCGAAGGCTTCTGGCTCGGCCTCGTCACCAACCTGCGGCGGCGTCCATTGCGCCCGGCCGGCAAGGTCCTCGACAATCTGACGACAAATGACGGCCCGCCAGCGCTCGGTGTCATCGGTATAGGTGGTCGATTCAGTGGAGTTCGGGGCGGTGGTGCTCTTAACAACGACGGTCACCGTCGAGCCGGTGCGTGTGGCCCTGGCCCACAGGAGCACGGAAGCGCCCGTGGCCTCAAAGAGCCTTTGCGGCTCGTCCCACGGTGCGACGCTGTCGTACAGGGCGTTGGTCAACTGCTGGGTGGTGATGCGGTCGACCACGTCAAAGGCATCGTGCCGTCGCAGCTTCAGCCGCAAGCTATCGGCCAGTTTCCGGTCAAGCCCGTCGGGCCCGTTGAAGTCCAGGACGATCACACGGATGACGGATTCGGCAGCTTCGGCGGCCTCGCCCTCGTCGCCACCGGCCAATCCCGGCCAGAGGCCAAAGGCCAACACGACGCAGCCGAGCTTCCTCAGCATGCTAACCACTTGAAGTTCCCTTCGTTAGATGCCGATTATAGGGTATTAGCTCGTTGCGGCAATGCCGGGGCGAGTGTGCGCCCATAGACTAGATAGGCTGCAGCGCCGTATTATCCGGTGGCTAGGCCCGACCGGCAATTGCAGGAGACATTCATGATCAAGCAGCGGCTCTTCACGCCCGGTCCAACCGATGTGCCGCCCGAAGTGCTCAACGCAATGGCTCAGCCGATGTTTCACCATCGCACCCAGCGTTTCCGGGACATGTTCGCGCGCGTCGGGGCCGCCCTGCAAGAAATCCTCATGACGGGCAACGATCTGCTCACCATTGCCGGCAGCGGGACGGCCGGCATGGAGGCGGCCATCGCCTGCGCCGTGCCGCGCGATAAGAAGGTGCTCGTCGCCGACGGCGGCAAGTTCGGCGAGCGATGGGTCAAGGTCGCCAAGCGCTACGGCCTGGACGTCGATGCGGTCAAGCTCGAGTGGGGCACGGGCCTGCAGGCCGACGTCGTTGCCGACAAGCTCGCCGGCGGCGACTACGGCGCGGTCGTCACCGTCCACAGCGAGACATCCACCGCCACCGCCTGCGATCTACAGGCGATTGCCAAGGTCGTCGCCGCGACCGATGCGATCCTGATCGCCGACTGCATCACCTCCGCCGCGGCCCTGCCGCTGCGAACCGACGAGTGGGGGGTCGACATCGTCGCCACCGGCAGCCAGAAGGCCCTGATGCTGCCTCCGGGGCTGGCGTTTCTGAGCGTCTCGGACAAGGCGTGGGCCGCCATCGACACAATCGACGCCCCGTGCCTGTACCTGGACCTGAAGGCCTACCGAAAATCGCTGGCCAAGAACGATACGCCCTACACGGCGCCGGTCAGTCTGATTCGCGGGGCTGAGGTCGCCTTCGACATGATCAACGCCGTCGGGATCGAGACGGTTTGGCATCGCACGGCCTGCCTGGCCCAGGCGACGCGAGCGGGCTGCGAGGCGCTCGGCATGGCGGTGTTCTCCAGTCAGCCCAGCGACAGCGTGACGGCGATCTATCTGCCGGAGGGCGTCACCGACAAGCAGTTCCGCGATACGCTCCGCAATCGATACGGCTGCTCGGTCGCCGGCGGGCAGGACGAACTGAAAGACAAGGTCATTCGGGTCTCGCACATGGGCTACGTCGACCCGATCGACACGCTGGGACTGATCGGCGCCATCGAACACACGCTCGTTGCCTGCGGCGTGACGGTCGAGATCGGAACCGGCCCGGCCGCAGCGGCCAAGGCGCTGGCCGATTGGCGTTAGGAGATCGAGATGAAGATTCTGGTCGCCGATAAGCTGTCGGCTGCAGGAATAGCGTGGCTCGAGTCGCAGGATGACATCGAGGTCGACGTCCGGCCGGGCCTGTCGCCGGAGGACCTGGCGAAGGCGGCCGGCGACTGCGACGGGATGATCGTCCGCTCGGGCGCGAAAGTCACCGCCGAGGTGCTGGCGGCGGCCGGCAAGCTGCGGGCCGTCGCGCGGGCGGGGGTCGGCGTGGACAATATCGACGTCGCCGAGGCCACCACCCGTGGCGTGCTGGTGATGAACACGCCCGAGGCCAACACGATCTCGACGGCCGAGCTGGCGGTGACGCTGATGATGGCGCTGTCGCGGAGAATCTCGCCGGCCAACGCATCGCTCAAAGCGGGCCAGTGGAGCCGCAAGGAGTTCCAAGGCACGCAACTGGCGGGCAAGACGCTGGGCATTATCGGGCTGGGCCGGATCGGCCGGGCCGTCGCCGTCCGGGCTACGGCGCTGGAGATGCACGTGATCGCGTTCGATCCCTATTTCCCCGAATCCGCCGACAGCCCCATCGAACTCGCCACGGGCCTGGACGATCTGTGCGCCCGGGCCGACTATATCACCGTCCATGTCCCCAAGAGCGACGAGACGCTGGGCATGATCGGCCGCGAGCAGCTCGCGCTGATGAAGCCCACCGTTCGCCTGATCAACGCCGCCCGCGGCGGTATTATCGATGAGGCCGCCCTCGCCGACGCGCTCGAGGCCGGCAGCGTCGCCGGTGCCGCGCTGGATGTCTACACCGCCGAGCCGCCCGAGGCCGACGTGCATCGCCGGTTGATCGACCATCCCAACGTCCTGGCCGTGCCGCATCTGGGCGCTTCGACGGAAGAGGCCCAGGATCAGGTCGCCCTGGACGCGGCGCAGGAGCTGGTGGCCGCGCTGCGGGGCGGCGAGGTCCGCAACGCCATCAATGCACCGGGCTTCGACGGGGCGCTGCCGAAGATGCTTCGTCCGTTCGCGCAGCTCGCCGAGCGGCTGGGGATGATTCTCTCGGCCGTCACCAGCGGGGCGGTGCGAAAGGTGGAGGTGACCTATCGCGGCGAACTGGGGCAGATGAACGTTCAGCCGGTGACTACGCACCTGCTGGTGGGGCTGCTTCAGGGGAAGTTCGACGGGCCCGTCAATGTCGTCAACGCGCCGGTGCTGGCCAAGCAGCGCCACATCGAGGTCGCCCAGACGACGTCCGAGACCGCACGCGATTTTACCAACCTGCTGGAGGTGACCGTGCAGACCGATAGCGGCTCGCGGCGCGGCAGCGGGACGATCTTTGACGGGCGATACCCCAGGATCACGTCGCTGGACGGGTACCCGATGGAGCTCAGCCCCCAAGGCCACGTGGCGATCCTGTTCAACGAGGATCGCCCCGGCGTGATCGGCCGATACGGCAGCGTCTTCGGCGAAGCGGGCATCAACATCGCCGACATGACGGTCTCGCGCATGTCCGAAGGCATCGCCGTGGTTGCCCTGAACCTCGACCAGGCCCCCTCAGCCGACGTGATGGCCCAAATCCGCGCCATCGACTTCGTCACAGAAGCCCACGCCCTAGACCTCCCCCCCTTACCCCCACCCGCCAGCTGACCCACGCGTTACATCGCCATCCTTGAGCCGTGGGGCCAATTCGCAGCCGTTAGCCTACCCACCTTCGTCATCGCACTGCTCCGCTACGATGGGCCGTTGGCTTGGGGGGAGGGTCAAGTCACTTGTATCGTTGGGTCAATGGCGATAGTGTGTTCTTGTAGAGCGGGGGCCGTTGGCTGGGCCTTTGCGAAACTGCAAGCGATTCTGATTGAAGAAGCAATCTTGTGGGCAACAAGCTGCCCACCAACGGACTTGCGAGTGAGAGAGAAATGCCAAACGAATATCCAGACAGAATCGAGTTATACGATCACGTTTCCAACAGTGGTATCGTGCACTTGCCTGGCCGGCGGTTCCCCGGAATCACGATCCAAGGCGACTCGATGAGCAGTCTCTTGTCTGAGACGCTGTATTTCATGCAGAAGGCAAGAGAGCATGCTGACGAGGATATGTACTACGGGGCACGCAATATGGCGGAGGTACTCCGTGGGCATCTTCTGCACTACGAAGAGATACTGGAACGCGAGGGCTTCGAGAAGCCGTACACTCTTGACGTAGCGGGCCTAAGTCTAGAGGAGGAATTTGAGGACTCATGCTAATCAAGGGACACAATGCACATTTAGTCATGTAGCCAGTTTCCGGGCCCGCAGCGCCGACCGACGTCGTACGGGAGAACTTGCCAATGTCGAGACCACGAACGTTACTGCCGGTGATGATCGCCATCGCTTTCATGTTCTTGGGCGGGTGCGTCAGCGACGAGCCTCGGCTGAGAATGGGAGAAGAGCGGGTCATCTTCATGGGCACAGTCGAGAAGGTGGAACCCCTCGGACGGCGCAAGGCAACCGTATACCCCGTCGGGGTCAATCCCTTGTTCCTGCTGGTGGTAAAGGTGAACGCCGTCGAAAAGAACCAGCATTCGCCGATTGCCGGTGACGAGAGCATCAATTTCGCCATCCACAGCCCTTCACGGCTCCTCGGCACGGAGGACCCGATCGGCAGGGAGTTCCGATTCAAGGCAACATGGGTGTTTGGGCCAGAACGGCCCAAGCGTTTCTCCTGGCTGCAGGCCCGTCCCGGAACAGCTGGAGATAAGTAGCTTCTTTGCCCTTGAGCTAATCGGGACGAGCCAATCGCGGCTGGCCGCTGGAGGGCGATAAGTTTATTAGCAAGCTGCGCAGGTAGTGGGGGGTCGTGTATAATCTTGCGTCACTGTGTCCGGCATAGGGGTCGGGCGATAGATTTGGGAGATGGGTCATGAATCGATGCGGACGAAATGTTGCCAATCATGGGAAATTGCTTGCCGGCGGGGTGTTGTTGGCGGTTATTGCGGCGGGGTGGTTGTGTTTGGGGCCGGGGGCGATCCAGGCCGGGCCGGTTGGGGAGGCCGGGGCTGCGCCCGCATCGTCGGCGGATGGGCTGGCGTCGATGATTCCGCCCGAGGCGATCTTTTACGTCGAGCGTCGCGGCCATCATGCGGTCCGCGAGGCGTTTCTCGACTCCAACTTCGGCAAGATGGCCACCGACGAGGCGATCAACGCGTTCGCTCACGCCTCGCGCATCCGGATCGGCCAGCTCATCGTCAAGGAGCTGTTCGATCTGGAAACGGACGACGAAGTCGTCGAGTACCAGATGATCCTGCACCAGTTTCTGCGGGCGTTCTGGTATCAGCCGGCGGCGATGTACGTGGTCGTTCCGCGCGATGAGGACGACGACCCGCAAGAGCCGAAGTTCGGCTTTATCTGCCGAACGGGCGAATACCAGGCGGAATGCAAAGCGGCGCTGGACAAGCTGACGGCGATCGGCCTGCCCGAAGGCGACGAGCCCGCCACGAGACAGACGTTTACGTATGAGGGGGAGGGCATCGCGTGGGATGGGGTCGCCAAGGACAGGCGCGAGTGGTCGCTTCCCGACGCGGTGGACGAGCAGCGGGATGTCCTGGTCGAGAAGACGCTGTTCATGGTCCACTGGGAGGGCGACACGCTGCTGCTGGCAACGGGCCTGGAGGCGGCCGATGCGATGGGGCGTCTGCTGGCGGCCAAGAGCGCAGAGACTGGAGGGAAGCGTTTCAGCAAGGCGGGCAATGTCAGCCTTAACAAGGTGATGGAAAAGACCGAGATCGAGGATTGGGCGTTTCGCTGGTATTTCGACATGGCGCAGATGTGGGAGTTGCTGGGGGTCGACGAGCATCCGGAGGACTTCACTTGGCGCCGATCGCTGGGGCTGGACAAGATTGAGGGCATCGGCGGGATGGGGGGCTATGTGGACAAGGTCTACGCCCGCAAGACGTTCATCCACAGCCCCGAGACAACCGACGGGCTGCTGCGGCTGTTCAAGACCGGCGCCTCGTACAAGGAGGCCCTGGCCATGACGCCGGATACGTCTAGCCTGTTCCTGGCCGGGCAGATCGATACGCAGACGCTGGCGAAGATGCTTCACGCGGCGCTGGGCGGCGGCCAGGACGATCCGCCGACGATCGAGACGGAGACGGAGACCATCGAGTTGTTCCAAGGACCGGAGCAGGGGCCCCGCATCATCCAGACGATCGACGAACCGGCGACGCAATCGGGCGATGATGAGGCCGACAAGGAGGCCCAAGCCCTGGCGGCGATCGATGAGCTGCTCGCGGCCAGCAACGGCAATGCAAGCGTCTACCTGGGCGATATCCGAGGCGGGCTGATGCCGATGATGATGGGCGGCGCGCCGATCGGGCTTGTGATCGGTCTTTCGGACCATGCCGCCGGCCTTCGGGCGGTCGACAAGCTGATCGACCTGGCGGGCGGCGAGATGGAGGCCGACAGTGACGCCGCGCCGGCCCCGCCTGGGCCCCCGGGCGCCATGCCGCAGCCGAGCGACGCACGGCCGCGACAGTACCGCAACGTGCCCATCCGCTACCTGCCCGGCATGATATACGCCCCGGTGACTCGCCTGGCGGTGATGAGCGACCGGATCGTTTTGGGATTCTCCGACGATGTGTTGAAGACGGCCATCGATACCGCCCTGGACGACGTGGGCGGTTTTCGCCAGGGCAGCAAGGGCCCAGCGTTGGCCGCCCTTTCCGGCGAGGGGCCGGTGCTTTTCTCGGTGAACCTGGCGGATTTCGCTCAGGCGTTCTGGCCGATGCTGATGGAGGCGTTCGCCGAAGAGGAAGATGCGCCACTCGCGGAACTGCCCTCGGCGGCCAAGATGGTTCGCATGCTGGGCCCGGAGGTGTCGGTGTTCAAGCCCGACGATGAAGGCCTGTTGCTCGACTCGCGAGGAAAGATCCCACTGGCGACCAAGATCGTCCCCTGCTCTCCGCTGCTGACGTTCGGCTTGATGTGGATGGCGTTTTGAGCGAGATCGGGAAGGGCCTCTGGCTGTCTGATATGTGATTCAACGCCCATTTCGGGCCGGATGGGGTATCCGGACGGACAGGACTTGTAACCGGTAGGGGGGGTAAGCTATGGTCATCGCCATGAACGACCAAGATTCCGCAGAATGCTCGATCTCGCCGCCGGTGGAGGTCGTCGCCTGGACGGGCGATGCCGCCACCGGGCATCTGAGGCTGCTCGACCAGCGGCGCCTGCCGACGGAGACGGAGTTTTTGGACTGTCGCGACGCCCTGGCCGTCTGGGACGCTATCCGCAGCCTGGCCGTTCGTGGGGCGCCGGCGATCGGCGTGGCGGCCGGTTACGGCATGGTGGTCGCCGCCCAGGTCCTGCCGGATTCCGGCGACTTCATCACCGGGGTCGAGGCGGCCGCTGAGTACCTGGAGAGTTCCCGCCCGACGGCCGTGAACCTCTCCTGGGCGGCCAGACGAGTGTTCCGCCGGGCCCAGGACGGTCTGGCCAGCGATCTCGATGCCGTCCGCGAGGCGATGCTGGACGAGGCGCGGGCCATCCACGCCGAGGATGTCGCCCTGTGCGCGTCCATCGGCCGGCATGCGGCGCCGCTGATGAAGAAATGCTCGGCCGTGTTGACGCACTGCAACGCCGGCGCGCTGGCAACGGCTGGCATCGGCACGGCGACGGCCGGGATGTACGTCGCCGCCGCCGAGGGACACGCCCTGACGGTTTTCTGCGACGAGACGCGCCCGCTGCTGCAGGGCAGCCGGCTGACGGCGTGGGAACTGATGCAGGCCGGCATCGATGCGGTCGTGATCACCGACAACATGGCCGCCCAGGTCCTGCGAGAGGGCAAGGTGCAGTTGGTCGTCACCGGCGCCGACCGGATCGCGGCCAACGGCGACGCCGCCAACAAGATCGGCACCTACGGGCTGGCGATTCTGGCCGCCCATCACAACGTGCCGTTCTACGTCGCCGCCCCATACAGCACGTTCGACATGACGCTGGCCAGCGGAAGCGATATCCCCATCGAGCAGCGCGGCAGTGAAGAGATCACACACGGCTTCGGCCGGCGCACCGCCCCCGAGAACGTCAAAACCTACGCCCCGGCCTTCGACGTCACGCCCGCCGAGCTGATCGCCGGAATCATCACCGACCGCGGCATCATCTCGCCTGTCACGGCAGACAACGTCGCCGCCATGATCGGCCAGTAGGGCGGCCGCTACAGCATCGTCAGGAGGAGGCATGCTACCGCCGCACAGGCGACCGCAGCCGCTCGACGCCATCGTCGACCGGCGAACCAGTGTTGGGCCATGAACAATAGCCCGAAGGCCACACCGATGCCGCCCAGGCCGCTCAACCCCGCGTAATGGGATCGCCGGGCGGTCAGGTGGAAGATGCTCCGAAATGGCAGGACGGAGTCGGTGGGGACAAGCTCAACATCTCGGTCCATGGCCGCCGGCGTGACCAACGCCCGCAGCCGAGTGAGAACAGGCGGCAAGGCGTCACCGTCATCGAGGCCGGGGACGTTCTGGAATATCTGACGGCCATAGTCCCCAACGTACTCAGCCACAAAGAGCCGACCATCATTCCTGCCAGTCTCTTCGCGGAAGATGTCTTCGTAGTTCGTGCCGCTCGGCGTTCCCTTTCGTCGCTCGAGGCCGTAGATCGTGTCGTCGACGCGGGCGCCTGCGGTCATCGTGGCGCTTTGGACCATCTGCCGGGACGTCATGTTGGCCCAGTTCTCGCATTGGTATGGGCCGTCGGCGACGACGTACAGGAGAATCTCGTTTTCCTGCGCCGCCGAAGGTCTGGAAATCGCCAGGGGGTAGACGATCCAGTCGTGTCGGTAGGTGTAGGTGATTGGGTGTGGGGCAAGCGTCGGTTTGTCGGCCTCTTGCGGGCGAACCCGCATGGCCAGCCACTGCCATCCATCCCGCACATATGGCCCGACGATTTGGGCGAGAGAGTCGGGCATGGCGTAATGGTGCTCATTCAGCCATGCCGCCAGATCATCGGCGCTGGTCGCGGCCAGGACGACATAATCAAAGACCCCGGCTGTGCCGACGGCTTTGACGATCACGGTCTTGGAGTCTGAAAGCACTGCACTGTCTTGGGCGCCACACCCGCACTGCAAGTGCAGCCCGCGCGTTATTTCGGTGTAGAACGTCGGCGCCGTCCATTCGTCGAGCCGCTCGAACACCTTCTCGTCCGCGGTGGCGATCTCCAGGGGTTCGGCGGGCACAGGAACCAGCCACGCGAGTTCCTTGGGGCCGGCATTGAAGTGCGTGCGCAGGATTACGCGAGTCATCTCCCCGCGGACGATCAGGACCGCCTCCTGACGGGGCGAGGTGACCATGGGGGTGGATTCGCCATGCTTTAGACGGATGGCGGGGATGATGGGCAACATCATGCCGTCGGCCAGGGCTTGGGAGGCGACGCCGAGAAAGGCGAGCAGAATCAGCGCAGTCGGTCGTCGGAGCGTCATGCATCGTATCTTATCTCGCCGGGGTTTCATCGTCGCTCCTTCTTGACCTTAACAGTATCGCTGGGCCCGCCCCCCGCGGACGGGCCCAGCGATGAAATCTGTCACTCGGCGCTGGCGTGGGTGGTCTGGCTGGCCAGTTCGCCGGCGATTTTGGCCAGGTTGATGAACTCGGCCCGGTAGCCGTGTCGGTCGACGCCTTTGGTCGATGCCGCAAGTGCGATCACGTCGTCATAGGTGAAGCTGCCGCCGTGCTCGCTGCCTCGCAGCAGCATCCCCAGGCCCGCCACCGCTGCGGCGAACTTCATGTCCTGCGGAGCGTTGGCGAACGAGGCCGTCTCGTCCCGGACGACCATCGTCATCAGCGTGCTCGTATCGCCGTCGGGCTGCTTGTAGCGGAGCTTCAGTGTGAGCGTCTCGTCGGAGACTTCGTTCGCATCGGTCGTTGCGGCGGCGACGTTCTGGTACTTGAGCGGATCGACCGCCGACGTCGGTGCGTCCTGCCCGGCCGGGACCAGTTCGTACAGTGCGGTGACGGTGTGGCCCGCGCCGATCTCGCCGGCGTCCTTCTTGTCGTCGTTGAAATCCTCTTTGGCCAGAATGCGGTTCTCATAGCCGATCAGCCGATAGGCCGACACCTTGGCCGGATTGAACTCGATCTGGATCTTCACGTCCTTGGCGATGGTCACCAGCGTGCCCGAGAGCTGCTCGACCAGTATCTTGCGGGCTTCCTGGATGGTGTCGATGTAGCCGTAGTTGCCATTGCCCTTGTCGGCCAGCTTCTCCAGACGCGAATCCTGATAGTTGCCCCGTCCAAAGCCCAGCACGGTCAGAAAGACGCCGCTTTTGGCCTTTTTCCGGATGAGCTTGACCAGCTCGCCCTGATCGGTGACGCCGACGTTGAAGTCGCCGTCAGTGCACAGGATCACGCGGTTGACGCCGCCTTTGATGAAGTTCTCACGTGCGACCTTATAGGCCAGGCGGATACCCGATGCCCCGTGCGTCGACCCGCCCGCCTTCAGGCGGCTGAGGGAGTCGACGATGGTCTGCTTGTCGTCACACTCTGTCGAAGGCAGAACCAGCCCGGAGGCGCCGGCATAGACCACAATGGCAACCCGGTCGTTCTCGCCGAGGTTCTGGACCAACATCTTCATGGCCTGTCGGACCAGCGGCAGCTTGTTGGCGGGAGTCATCGAGCCGGACACATCCAGCAGGAACACAAGATTGCTGGCCGGCCGTTGATCGGTCTGCATTGTTCGGCCCTTGAGGGCGACCCGCATCAGGCGGTGGGCGTCGTTCCACGGACAGCCGACGATGCTGACGTGGGCGGCGAAGGGGTGATCGTCGTCGACCTCCGGGCCGCCGTACTCATAGTCGAAATAGTTGACCATCTCCTCGATCCGCACCGCGCCCTTGGGCGGCAGGTGGCCACTGTTGAGGATGCGGCGGATGTTGGCGTAACTGGCGGTGTCCACGTCGATCGAAAACGTCGAGAGCGGATGGTCCACGACACTGCGAAACGGGTTCTCATCGAAATGGTCATAGGCCTCGCGGTTCCAATCGGCGCTGGCTGGCCGGACCGCGGCCAGGAACTCGTCCCTCCGGACGCGCTTAAGCATCGACCGGGCGGGCGAGGGGCCAGCTTCGTCGGCAGCGGGTGGCAGGGCGGCAGCGCCCCGGTCGTCTTCGTCAGATCGTGATTCCGACGAGATTGCTGCTTGTTTCTGGGGGTGCAAGCCGCAGCCGATGAAGATGGCGGCGACGGCGATGGCGGTCAGCGTCAACAGCAGGATGGGTGGTCGCAGGTGTTTCATGGCGTTTTCCCTTCATTCGTTGGCTGCGTCAGTTGTGGATACTCCCGGTCGCTGCCGGTGCGCAGGATGGGGTGAGAAAAAGCCTGGCCCCCAAGTCGTTGACGGGATTACTGTCCACAGGCGACAATAACGCCACTGTGGGCGTGCTAACTGACGACAAGAAGACCGTCGCCCGGTGTCTTGGGGGCGATTCCGACGCGTTCGAGGCGCTGTACGCAGCCTACGGGCGGCGGGTGATGGCCTATCTGCTGCGCAGCGGTTTCGAGCGCCATGACGCCGAAGACCTCTGCCAGGACGTCTTCGTTCGGGTCTTTCGGTCGCTGGGCACGTTCGACGCATCTCGCGGCTCGCTGGGCGGGTGGATATCGACGATCGCCCGCAACGTTGTCCGCAAGCGTTGGCGTCGCGCGAAGCCGGTGGGGGTGGTCGATCCGGAACTGGCGGAGCAGACGCTGGCCGACGACAATCCGGGCATCGACGCCGAGGCCGCCGAGCGGGTCGAGGCGCTGGACGACTGCATCGGCCGACTGCCCGAGGATATGCAGAAGCTAATTCGCCTGCGGTACGTGGACGCGCGGACGACGCGCGGCATTTCGACGACGGCCAACTTGGCTGAAGCAACGGTGCGGCTACACCTGAACAAGGCGCGAGAGCTTCTGCGCGACTGCCTGGAAGGCAAAGGAATCGACGCGTAATGGCCCACGACCTGCGCATCGGCGCGACGTGTGGATAGAATCTGATGAAGCCATGAACGATCAACCGAACAACCCGCCCGACGGCCTGGAAAAGCTCCTGCGACAGTGGGGCGCTCGACGGGCCGTTGAACAGGCCCCATTGCCCGCGGCGCCCCGGCCGCAGCAAAGGGTCGTGTTGACACTGACGGCGCGATGGGCTCCGCTGGCGGCGGCTGCCGTGTTGCTGATCGTTGCCGGCGTCCTGTATCGCGCCTCGCTGATCGAGTATGGGACCGAGAGCATGCAAATGGCCGATCGCAACGCGCCGGAGAAATTGTTACCGGCCCGGGATGCGATCCCCAGGTCTGGCAAAAGGCGGTTGGCCATCGAGCCGGCCCCGCCAGCTGCGCCGCAGCCAGATGCCCCCCAGCGCGGGGCCTCTGCGGAAGGCCCTGCTGACGCCGACGAAGTTTCCCCGCCGGTGACTCATGAGCTGGCAGATACCCGGTCGAAGGCCAGGTGGGAGGCCGGACAGACGGATGCGCCAGCGTCGCCGCAGCCAGATGCGCCCCGGCGCAAGGCCTTCGCGGAAGGCCCTGCTGACGCTGAGGAAGTTGTCGGGCAGGTGGGTCACGAGGCCGGTCAGAGCAGGCGCAGGCCCGAGGTGGAGGCCGGGCCGAAGGATGCGCCAGACCCCATGATGGATGAAGGTCGCGATGATGGTGATCGTCGCCTTGAGCACGAAAAGGCCTACGCCGACGAGCGAAAAGTCCTGGAGGCCGAGCGTGACAAACTGGCCTTTGAGGTTACCGAACTGCGGAGACAATTGGCCCAGGCCGATAGCCGGACCGACGAGCTTCGCAAGGGCTTGAATGAGGCCACAGCGGCCATGAGCAAGCTGGAACAGGCCCAAGAGATCGATAGCGTTAACGGACCCGACGAGCTTGCTCCCCCCGATACGCCGGAACTGGCCGAAAAGTTCGACAGACTCGATGCAGCCGAGGTGGCTCCCCCCGAGGCGCTGGCACTGGCCGATGGCGAAATACCCGAGCGTGAGGTGAAGGAGATAGGTGCGGACAAGGCCGAGGCCGTCGGGGTTGACGTCGCCCCGGAGTTGGTGACGCTGTACCTGACGACCGTGGCGCCGAACGAGACGGGCATGACGGCCGTTCAGGCTGTGGCGCGAAATCGTCTTCTGATTCGCCGTTGCGGCGAGCTTCGCCGGCGGGTGGGAGAGACCGAGACCGGGCGCGTGATCGAGCGACTGGAGGTCGTGCTGACGCGGCTGGCGCTGCTGGACGTGGCGGACGCGTCCGAGGTCGAGGCGTTCGCGGCGGCGACGCGGACGGGCAGCCTGCGGGAGATGTTGGCGATTGCGCGGCAGCAGGCCGAGGACGAGCGGTCGCGGCTGGTGCTGCTGGAAATTCAACTGATCCTTCTAGGGGTCGACCGTGTTTCGTGACCGACCACTCGTGACGACACTGCTGCTGGCGGCGCTGCTTCTGGCGGGCTGTGCGGTCGGCGAGCCCATGGCGCGGTACGAGACGGCCGTGCCGGCTGAGCCTGACTCGGCGGCCGGGTCTTCCCCGGCGCCGACCGCAGCGCCAACCAGCGAGGAGGTCGGGCCGTTGGCGGCGCGTCTGGCGGCGGCGATCGATCTGGTCGGGCAGTTGGAGTATGCCCGGGCGGCGTTGGAATTGCAGTCGCTGGCGCCGCGGTTTCAGGCCGTCGGCGACGCGACGCGCACGGCCGAGGCGTGGTTTTGGCTGGGGTTCTGCCGCGAAAAGCAGCGGCGAGCGGCCGATGCCCGGACGATCTACATGCACGTGGCCAACGTGTATCCGAAGGAGCCTGCCGGCCAGCAGGCGCGGCGCCGCCTGAAGGACCTGCCGGGCGAGGAATGAGCGGCCGGGTCAGCGCTTGTCGCGGACCAGGACGTTGTGCAGCTCTTTGAAGCGCCAATTCATGGCGTGCAGGATAATGCCCAGAAACGCCGACCCGGCCGAGAGGATCATCAGCCCGGTGGCGAGAATGGCCAGGGGGAAATGCGGGACCTTGCCGGTGGTGGCGTAGTCGGTGATCGGCGGGATGCCGGCCAGCACACCCAGAACGAACAGCAGGAGACTGACGATTCCGAAGAACGTCAGCGGCTTGAAGGCTCGGGCGAGGTTGAACAGCTTCCACAGCACGCGGGCCCCGTCGCGGAAGGTGTGCAGCTTGGACTCGCTGCCGCTGGGGCGGACGCCGTAGGGGACGGGCGTCTCCAGCAGCTTGAGGCGGTAGTAGAGCGAGTGGATCGTCAGTTCGGTTTCGACCTCGAACCCGCCCGAGACGATGGGCACACGATGAACGACGTTGCGATTGAACGCGCGATAGCCGGAGAGGATATCGGTAAGCTTGACGCCGAAGATCGTGTTGATCAGGCTGCGAATCAGCCTGTTGCCCAGCACGTGCAGCGGGCGGAAAGATTTGTCGCCGTGCTCGGCCAGGCGGGTGCCGATGACCATGTCGGCCTTGCCGGCCAGCACGGGGGCGAGGAGCTTTCGGGCGTGGTCGGCCGGGTAGGTGTCATCGCCATCGACCATGATGTAGACGTCCGCGTCGACGCGGCTGAGCATCGCATCGACGACGAAGCCCTTGCCCTGACGAGGTTCGAATATGACCGTCGCGCCGTGGTCGGCGGCGATCTGAGCGGTCTGGTCGGTGCTGCAGTTGTCGAAGACGTAGATGCGGGCCTCAGGCAACGCCTTGCGGAAGTCATCGACGACCTTGCCGATGGTGGCGGCTTCGTTATGGCACGGGATCAGGACGGCAATTGTTTTGCTGTCAGACATGACGGTAGTGTATCGGCCGGCCCCGGCCGTGCCAAGTGGCAGCATATCCGTTCGGTCGAACGCAGGGCGCGACGGCGCGCAAAGTTGATTTTGAGCTACATGCGCCGTAACATTTGTCGTTAAGTTCTGTTATGCGAATCCGCCCGTACAAGCTCAACGAGGTCAAGCTCGACCAGTTTTCCCTGGCCGGTTACAGCGTCGCCGGTGAGGAAGCGGTGATCGTTGCGCCGGAGCTGGACTGCTGCTTCGACATCGGCAAGTGCCCGCGCGAGGCGCTGACGGTCAACCACGTGCTGTTGTCGCACGGGCACATGGACCACGTCGCGGGGCTTCCGTATTACTTTGCGCAGCGCGATTTCCAGGGCATCAGCGACGGCGTGGCGTTGGTGCCGAAGGGGTTGGTCGGGCCGTTGGAAGAGCTCATGACGGCGTGGGGGCGCGTTGAGGGCCACGTCGCGCCGCACCGGTTTGTCGGCATGAGCGGCGGCGAGGACTACGAATTGCGGCGGGACCTGGTCGTGCGAACGTTCGCGACGGTGCATACGACCGAGTCGCTTGGATTCTCGTTGGTTGAAGTGCGGAACAAGCTCAAACAGGAGTACGAAGGGCTGACCGGGCCGGAAATCGTGGCGCTGAAGGAAAAGGGTGAGAGTGTCACGCATCGCATCGAACTGCCGCTGGTGGCGTATCTGGGCGATACGGCGCCGGCCAACTACGCCGAGCTTCCGCACGTGGCCGAGGCGCAGGTGCTGCTGATTGAGTGCACATTCTTCGACGGCGACCACGCCGGGCGGGCCCGGGCGGGCAAGCATCTGCACGTATCGGACCTGCCGGCTATTCTGGAGGGTATGCGCAACGAGCGGATTATCATCTGCCACGTAACCCGCCGGACGAATCTCTCCCAGGCGCGAAAATCGCTTCGCGACACGCTGGACGGGGATACGTTCAAACGAGTGAGCTTCCTGATGAGCCGTCAGTATATCGAAGAGGAGTAGGGGGGAGGGATTGTCGACCTGCCTGTCCGGCGGGCAGGTTTTCGAGTGCCGATTTTCGATTTGGCCCGCTTGCTTCGCGGCCCGGCCCCCGTGCCGTAACGTCACAATCGAAAAACGCGGGTCGAGAATGCAGAATGGTCATTCGACTTTGCCGACGCGGATGTCGATGTCGGCTCGGTTTTCGAGGCGATCCCTCTGCCCGTCTTTGATCCACAGGATGCGGTCGGACTTGTCGAGCATTTTGTGATCGTGGGTGGCGGTGATGATGGTCACGCCGTGGTTGTCGCAGAGGGTGCGAAGGCTGTTGATGATATCCTCGCCGGTATGCAGATCGAGGTTGGCCGTCGGCTCGTCGGCGAGCATGATGGCGGGCTCCATCGACAGGCCCCGCGCGATGGCCACACGCTGCTGCTGCCCGCCGGATAGCTCGTCCGGGCGGTGATGCAGGCGGTCGCTGAGCCCGACTTCCGTCAGGACGTCGGTGGCGCGCTGCTGGGCGTCGTGGGTTTCCATGCCGGAAAACAGCAGAGGCAGCATCACATTTCGCAGAGCGGTCAACGAGGGGATCAGGTTGAACGCCTGGAAAATGTAGCCGATGTGGCGATTGCGAATGTAGGCCAACTCCAGGCTTCCCTGCTTGGTCAGGTCGACGCCGGAAATCCTCACCGTGCCGGCGGTGGGTTTGTCCAGCGCACCGATCATGTTGAACAGCGTGCTCTTGCCGGATCCGCTGGGCCCCATGACGGACAGGTACTCGCCGCGGTAGATGTCCAGGTCCATGTCGCGCAGCGCATAGATCTCCTGGCCCCCCATGCGGTACATCTTCGTCAGATTGCGGCACTCAATAATGGTCTCGCCGTTGCTCATTGGCGGCCTCGCTCGCTCGGTCAGAAAGGAATCTTGATAACGGCCTTGGTCATGAACGTCACGCCGGTGCTGAAGGTGACAATCAACCCCAGCCCGCAGCCGTACCCGGCCATCACGACCGGAATGTACTGGCGCCACTTGAGGCCCAGGCGTCTCTGGAAGTAGTACCGCCCGACCAGCGCCCCGATGAACTGCGGGAGAACGCTGTGGGGCGTGGTCTCGTTCAGCCCGCCCACCATGCCGTAGACCAGCATCATGGGCAGGTTCATCGCATAGAGCACAAAGAACATGACCGTCCCGAACGTCGCGCCGGCGGCGAGGTATTCCCACCGGAACGTCTCCTGGAACTGGCTGAATCGCCCCAGCGTGGACGTCATGATAATGGTGCTGGTGGCGGCGTTCAGGGGCCACATCTTCTGGGCATAGGGATAGGCGGATGAGGGGATCGGGTCCAACGACCAGATGAACTGGGCGAACACAATCGACGAAACGAGCACGATAGGGGTCAGGATGATCTCGGCCTTCCAGATCGACCAGAACCGCGTGCCGGTCAGTTCGGCGACGCGCCACCCGCCGGCGCCGCCTCCGTAGTTATTGAGGAACGGCATGGGCAGGAACCATATCTTGACCCCCCCCGTGTAGCCCGACAGAAGGAACGCCGCCTCGCGGACCATTGGGATGCTGACGCTCTGGCCCGTCATGCCCTGCAGGCGGGCGGTGACGTAGCTGATGATGGGCGTATAGAAAAACGCGAAGAAGAACATCGCCACCATGACGCCCCTGTGCCACTCGATCAACCATCCCGACAGACCGATGTACAGAAACGAGATGATGAAATAGGTCGCGATGATTATGGGAAGCGGAATGTCGCCGCGTTCGGCGATATTCTCCCGGGTTTTAAGTTGGTCGTCTTCGGCTTCGACGACCAGGCCCTGCTCCTGCTGCCGGCGCTCCTTGGCGCGGTCGCGAACGGCCCGGTAGATCTGATAGAACCCGGCGATGGCAAAGGCAATGGAGATGCCGATGCTGAAGCTGAAATAGAAGTCGATCTGGTTGCTGAAGTTGGTCCGGATGGTGTCCATGCCGTGTTCCCAACTGTGCAGCAGACCGAATTTGTATAGGAGGGGGTTGGCCACCATCGTGATGATCAATCCGATAAATCCTCCCAGCACGCCGAAGAACGGGAAGACCATCCCACTGATGACGCCGCCCATGCTCCAAGTCCACCCGGTGGCAAAGGCGGGCAGAATGTCGGAGGTCTTTTGTGTGAAGTCGGCGAACGGAATCGGCAGCAGCATGATTTTCTTGCCATTGAGGAACGCGTTGGACAGCGCCGGCAAGGCGGCATACACGACGCCGAAGCTCAGCCCCAGCACGGCGCCTATACAGAACACACGCCACCGCCAGCTTTCGGGTTTGTCGTCATCGGCGTCGCCGACGGATTCGGGTTGGACCTTATCCTCCTCCACCTGCTGCTCGGCCAGCGCCATGATGCCGGCCGCCCCGACCGGAGCCATCGGGAACGGCAAACGCTCGATATCACTGGCCAGGCGGAACATCCCGTAGGTCAGCACCGTGCTGTTGAACCGATTGATGATCGTCCCAAAGATGATCATCCCGAGCACCGGGTACCACTCCTTCATGAAGAAGGACCGCTGGGCCAGCACAGCCGGGTCGCTGGGCGCGTACCACCAGACCTCCTTCAAGGGCTCGGCGACCCCGGCGCCGATGGCGGCTTGGCTTTGTATGAAATACTGATTCCACAGCAGGCCGGAAAAGGGCGAGCCCATCGCGGCCCCAGCCATGAAAAACAGAATGTATAGTTCGGCGCGTTTGAGCGTTTTATGTGCGCGGCGGGCGGCCTCGAGGAACAGGATCACCGTCACCCACTGGGACGCACCGCCGCTTTGCCCGATCAGCAGGCCCATGTACATCGAGCCCGGCACCATCAGCAGTGCGATGAACAGGGCCGCAACCAGTGCGGTCCAACTGAAGCCCTCCTCGAACCGCGACGGAACCTTCATAATGTCGCGATACTGCTGGAGCTCTTTGTCCAGTCGCATTGCGCTCACGACATATCTCCAATCAGGAGCTCGTCGATCTTCTCCTGCGGCAGGTCGTCCCAGGCATCGAGGGTGCGCTGGCGGTATTGGTCCATGACTTCGGGCGTTAACGATCGCCAGATCAGCAACTGTCTCCGCAGGTCGTTGATGAAGATTCGATTGGCCCGCAGCCAATCACCTCGTGTGCCGGTGATCCGCTGGATCAGAATACGGATCTCGTCGATGCCTTCAATCTCACTGGGCTGGCTGAGCAGGGCGAAGTGCTGGTTGACGCCCAGGTCGAACGGCGCCAGGGCCATGGTAGCCGTCACGCCGATGCGTTCGCTGCTGGCCGCCTGTCGAAAGACGTGCGATTCGCTGGTGGCCATGATCCCCAGCGACGTGTCGCTGTAGTTTTCGAAGTGCTCCTTGAGGAAGTTCACCACGCCGGTGATGTCGTAGGCCGAGACGGTGAACGGGAAAATCAGATCGTACAGATCTTCTTCGGGCTTGGGGATTTTCCACGACCGCTGAATGCCCGGGTTGGCGCTGCGTGAGGCCTTGATCGCCGGGTAGATCGTGGACAGAAGAACCGTTCCCATGACCACGAGGATGGTCATGATGGCGTTGGTCGAGCTGTAGTTCATCGTCGGCACGGCGACATTGGCGAAGGTACTGACCCAGCTGAGCACGCGGGCGACGGTCTGGCCCAGCAGGTACCCGCCCATGCCGCCGATGATGGCGTAGACGGCCGCCTCGGCGAAGAACAGGCTTGCCACGTGGGCCGGTGCGAGCCCCAGCGAACTGAAGGTGTAGATTTCCCGCTCGCGGTCGCTGACGCTGCCGAGCATCGTGGCAAAGATAATCAGCCCGCCCAGGGCCATTGGGATGAGGAGGTCCTTGAGGCCGCTGGCCGAGATGACCGTGGTGAAGACAAAGCGGAAGACTTCGCCGTGGATTCCGAAATACGTTGGCAGGCGCGTTACCTTCGCCACGCGGTCGGCGATGGCTTCGACCTCGGCGGGATCGTCCGGATAGATGGTCAGGGACCGAACCGTTGCGCCCACGCGTTTGGCGGTCTCGGGGCCGAAAATCACGACGTCATCGAGGCCGAAGACGGCGAACATCCCGGTCTCGATTTCCGGGGGTTCTTTCAAGCCCTGGTCGCCGCCGACCTGTTGTGGGGCGATGCCTTCCTTGCCGGTGCTCATTTCGAAGTCGACCGGGACGACGCTCGATCCTTCGAGCGACTTGAACCCGGCCAGATCGTCACTGACCGTGCCGGCGAATATCAATTTCTGGCCTGCCAGACGCACGATGGCCACGCCGACGTCGTCGGGGCCGAACCCGAGTCGTTTGGCGATGGCCTCGGTCAGGAAGATGCCGTTCTCGGCCAGCAGTTCGAATCGCGACCCGGGTGCGAAAAGCTCACGCAGGTGCGCTTGCTTCTCGATATCGGCCGGATCGATGCCGATGCCGGCGCCGATCGGCACGATGCGCTCTGTCGTGTCGTTGGCCAGCAGCTTGTCCATCGAAAGTCCGGTCTTCGCGGCGGCCTGGGCGGTCTGGGCGGTCGGCGACATCCAGTAGCGAGGCACGACGGTGGCTTGGCCTTTGAGATGGCCTCGGAGGACTTCGACGACACCGGCGTCCATGGCGTTCCAGAACGGATCGTGGATCATCATACGGGGCGGCATGCCCGTCATGGGGCCCTTGTAGCTGCGCCGGTTGTCGTAGCTGGACCCGAAGGATGCGAACGTCAGAATCGTGAACGTCAGAAGGACAACGGTGCTGGCGGTCAGAAACGTTCGCAATGGGCGCCGCCGCATGGTCGAAATGCCCATCATCACCGCAGCGGCCATCGTGCTGATACGGGAGACGTCGGTGCTGTGGACCGTTTGGCCCAGGCCCTGGAAGGCCTTGACGGTCGACTGAAGCTTTCGGATCAGCAGGAAGATCACCAGCGATGACAATAACAAAATCGCGAACGCCAGGAAGATAATGATGGGGGTCGTGGCAATCTTAAACGCCGGGTTGACGACGTACAGAATGCCGAAGGTCCCGACAAAGAACCCTGCGAAGCCTGCGATCTGACGGTAGATATGGGGCGAGCCGATCAGCAGGCGTTCCATGCAGAAGGCGAACGGCATGGCCAGCATCAACAGCAGGACGACGGCGGTGACCAGATCGTTCATCACGGTCAGCAGGGGCGGATAGACCGCCCGTGACAGGGCGGCCGAGACGGCGGCGTTGCCCGCATATGATTGGAGGCCCGCCCCTTCGATGCCGCTGGCGATCGTGTCGGACAGCAAGTCGCCGGCCTGGCCGTTGATCACCTCCAGCGATTCCTGGTAGATCCGGCTGTCGCGCAGAAGCTGCAGGCGATAGGTGTTCAGCATGCCCAGGTCACGGGCGCTGCTTTCGATCACAATGGGGTGGGAGAACTCATCGGCCAGCGAGCCAAGCGGGATCCCCGTGCCCTGGTAATTCGCCTTTGTTGCATCGTTGTTGAGGACGACGAAGGACCCACTATTGAACAGTTTGATTCCCTTGGCTGCGACGGGGGCGTAAACGGTCATGATCTGACCGGCCTCGCACACGAGCCGGAGCGTCGGCGCCATGGCCGCTGTCTGTAATGCCTCCATCGCCAGCGTGCCTCCGGCGGCGGCAAATCCATAGTTCACGAACGTCATCGACCGTGCCTCGAAGAGCGTCACTTGGTCCGAGCCGATCGTCTTTTCGTTGGTGATAAACCGCACCACGCCCGGATTGTCGTCATCGAAGGAGGCCGCCAGACACCGGAACCCCCACCGTACCCGTGTGCTGTCGAACGGGCCGAACTCGCAGAAGCCCCTCGAATTGGTCATGGCCATCAGCGTGCCGACGAATCCCGGCGGTGTCGTGAGAGCTTGCCACCCCCACGTGTCATACACCGTCATCACGGCGTCGGGCACGGGGTGCTGGCGCATGGCGTGGCCGGCGCTGGTGCGAGCGACTTTCGGACCTTTGAGGCGGTTGTTCTCCCACTGGACCTCAAAGTGGCGTACCCGGTTTGGCAAATTCGCTCGGCCCAGAAGCTGATCGCTATCGGCGAGGATCCGAAACAGGGGAGCGATTTCGGCGACCTGGGTGAACATCGTGTCGAGGTCCAGCGCCGCGGTTGTGTCGTTGACCTGCCCCTGACGGTTGAGGTGATCCATCACCGTCATGACCGAGACATTCTTGATCCCGAACAGCCTCGCCATGCCGCTACTATCGACGCCCGGCCCGCCGAACAGCGCGATGTCATATTGGCCGCTGACGGCCCGTTCGTCGAAGTGCGCGACCCGCGAGCCTAGTTCCTCGACGGTGGCGCGAACGGCCTTGAAAACCCATTCGTCATAGGAACTGACTGTGTCCTTGTCGAGGCTGGACGAGCGATCACCGTGGATGAAGGTCCAGAAGGGGCGCTCGTCGGCGAGATTGAGACTGACGTGCAACGCCACAATGCTTTGCTTGACGCCCAAGGCTTCGTTCAGGCGGATGGCCTGGACGATGTCCACGTCGCGCAGCAGGAGTTCCTTCTTGCGCTGCTGGCAGGCATTGATGACGTCGCGTTTCAGCTGGCCGAAGACGCCCTGGAAACGCCGGTCGAGTTCGGCCGGGTTGATCTCCCACGTATCGGTCTCCGGGTCTTTCAGCTTGCCCGTCAAACGTTCCAGAAACGCCTGACGCTTGGCCTGTTGGCGGGCGGGATCCTGCTGGTCGATCAGCGAGTCGGCGATTTTCTTCTTCTTGACGAAGGTGATGTCACGCCAGTCGAGTTCCTGCTGGATAATTCGCAGACAGGTGTTCCACAGAAGGTCCTCGATCTCAAATTCGTTCAGCGCGTCGCGGGCCTGGTCGATCGCTGCCCGCAGCCGCAAGGCTTCATCGGACTGCGCGGCAATCTGTTTGGCCAGCTTGTCTCGCTCGGCTGCGGGGGTCTCGACCGACGTGTCCTTCATTTCGTCGTGCCGCCTGGTCAGATCGGCGATGGACGTTTCGAGTGCGACCAGTTGGCGGGGGAGCGTGCCCACCAGGATTCGCATCGGCCGGAGTTTCTCCAGGGCGTCGCTGTCGGCAATGCGGGCCTGGTCCTTCAGCAGTTCCAGCGTGGCGCGGTGGCTGCTTTCGAGGCCTTCGATCTTCTTGGTCAGGACGTCCATCCGCGAGCGGTTCTGTTGCGTTTGCCGCTCGAGTTGTCCGCGTCGCTTATCGAAGAGCGCCGGGTCGACGAACAGCCCATAGACCATCGCCGCCGCCAGGATGACGGCCCCGACTGTGGCCGACCGCTGCGCGGCTTGGAGGGGCGGCTTTTGATCCTCGTCGCGTTGCAGGACGGCCGAAAGGATGATGGCAATGGCGGCCAGAATGATCGTCATCGCCACAAAACTCCAGTTGCGCAGGATGGGACCGATCTTCAGGATCAGCGGAATGTGGACGTCCTTACGCATCGCGTTGCGCCGCTGCATCAGATCGTGCGTATCTGGCTTGAAGACGCTTTCCTGGTTGAGGATCGCGATGGCATAGTTCTGAAATTCGTACTCTTCGAGGACCGAGTTGGAGCGTTTCTCGAGCGCGGTGCCCACCGCTGGAGCGGTGTTGGCGTCGCTGTCGTATCGAGGCCGGCGAATCGCGTCGTAGAACGCCCGCGCGCCCTGGTGGTTCACGGTCTGCCCGTCGAAGAAGCACAGCACCACGTCGCGTTTTGGACGGTTGAAGGCCATGTACTTGGCCAGTTGCAGCAGGGCGGCGGCATTGGCGGCGTCGCGCGCTCCGGGCGAAAGGGCGGGGACTTCCGACAGGCTGTCGATCGGAGCGGCCAGCAGAAGGGCCTGATCGGGTTTTCCGGGATCGCTCATATTGGGGGCGGTGCCCTTGAGCACGGCGATCACGTTTCGTCCGCGAAGGCGATGCCACTTTGCCCCGGCAAAGATGGTGCCCGAGACGGTTGTCTCACTGGCGGCGCGGTGCCTCAGGCGGATGGCTTGGGCGGTTTCGGGCGGAAGGTAAAACAAAGGCAGAGTGGCCGGAACGTTCAGGCAATACGACATGGGCCGTGTCGCCTGCAGGTCGCCCAGGACAATGACGGCCTTGGCGCCGAAGGCAAACGGCGTCTGCCAGTCGCCGTCGTAATCGAGCACGACGATCGCGTCCTGGGGCGAGCGGTTGCCGTAGTCTTCAAGCCTGCCCTTGCTCGCATACAGCAAGCGGCCCGTCAGGCCGTCTGCAGGCGTCACGCGGGCGACAACGCCGTTGGGCCGCGTGGCGTAAAGCGTGTGGGACTTTCCATCGATCACCAGGCGGCATTCGGTGGTTTTCGCCTGGACGACGTCGAACTCCTGCGTGAAGATCGTGAACGCCTTTCGCTCACCAGCGGGCAGGCTTTCGCGGATGGCCGTCAGACGATTCTGGATGTATTGCGACGCCAGCAGGCTGCCCGGTGCGTCGGCGATATTGTCCGGGTCGTCCAGGTAGGCGACAACGGCATCGGTGGCCTCATGGAAGATGTCCGAGACGGGGCGGTCGGGGTCGTCCTGGGTGCGGGTGCTTTCGATGCGCCGCGCCATCTCGGCGATTCGCTCTTCGCTGCCGAAGCCCGCCAGGCGGTGGGCGTATTTCGTCAGGGCTTCGACATCGCGGACGAACTGGGCTTTGTCGAGCGTGTTGCGCAATGTCTGGGCGGGCGCGGCGCCGATGGCGCCACCGATCACCAGCAGGATCACGCAGATCCACCACACGCGGGGCCTAGGCATTTTCCTCTCCTTCGATCGTGCCGGTTTCGACCGTCACCTCGGATCGATCAGCCAGCCGCTCGATCTGGCCGTCCCGGATCCACATAATCCGGTCGGCCATGTTGATCAGGCGATGATCGTGCGTCGCACAGATGATGGTGACGCCGCGCTGCTTGTTCAGTTTCATCAGGCAGTCATGAATCTCGGACCCGGTCTTGAGGTCCAGGTTGCCGGTGGGTTCGTCACACAGCAGGACGGAGGGTTGATTGGCCATCGATCGCGCGATGGCTGTACGCTGCTGCTGGCCGCCCGACATTTCGATCGGTTTGTGGAACCACCGCTCGGCCAGGCCCACCAGCTCCAGCAGCTCCATGCCGCGCTGCTGGGCCCGGTCGCCGCTGACGCCGGCGAACGCCATCGGCACGGTGACGTTTTCCAGGCACGTCATGTATTGCACGAGGTTGTAGGTCTGGAAGATGTACCCGATCTTTCGGCACCGCAGGAACGCCAGCTCCACGGCGCTGAGTTGGGCGACGTCCACCTCGTCGATGAACACCCGTCCGGAGGTGGGCGCGTCCAGGCCGCCGACCATGTTGAAGAACGTGCTCTTGCCCGATCCCGACGGTCCCATCACACAGATGAACTCGCCGCGGTACAGTTCCACGTCGATGCCGCGCAGGGCGTACGTGACGACCTGGCCGATCAGGTATTCCTTCTTGAGCGCGACGGTCCGAATAATGACCGCACGCCGGCTTTCGTTGTCGCCGGCCCCGTTGGGGGATTGGGTTGTTTCTGTCGAGGTCATATCCTTCGCAGCGGTCGATTCCCGAGTAGGCTATTCGATGCGCATCGCCTCCATCGGGGCCAGTCGAGCGGCTACCCAGGCCGGGTACACGGCCGCCATGGCCGCGATGAATAGTCCTAGGACGAACGAAATCAGCGCCGTGGCGGCGAGTTCAGAAAACGGTGTCTGGGCCATCGCCATCCACCCGTACATCACGACGCTGCGGCCGCAGCCCAGGAGCATGCCGACGATGGCGCCGATCACGCCCCCGGCGACGCCCTGCATGCAGGACTCCAGGATGAAGTTGACCATGATGAATCCATCGGTGGCGCCGAGGCACTTCATTGTTGCGATCTCGCGGAATCGTTCGGTGACACTCATCAACATGGCGTTGGCGATTCCCACAATGCAGACCAGAAAACTGACGGCGATCAGGGCGAGCGTCCGGGAGGAGAACCCGCCCAGTCCCGTTCCCTCGGGCGTCACCGTGATTCTTTTTTCGACGTTCTGGAGGTGCTTGTCTCGCAGGCGCTCCTGCGTAACCTCCGTGATTCGTTCGGGCGATATCTCAAACGCTGCAAAAATCGTCAGGGGGTCCCGAGAGGCGAGGATCAGCTTCTGCTCCTGAGTGAGGTCTTGCCGCTTGTCGGCGTCTTCGGGCAGTTCGTCAAAGCGCCGGCGGATGTTGTCCAGTTCGGCGAGGAACCACTTAACCCCGCGCCGACTGGAGGTCTGTTTGAAAAAGGTGTCGACCGTTGCTTCGTTGGCCTTTTCGAGCCCGGCGCGTTTGGCGACGGACTGCTTGAGCAGCGGTGCGGCGAACGTGCCGGCGATCCGCTCGGCGTCGCGGCGAAGGGTCGCCCGGCGATGCAGAACCACGACGTCGTCATTCGGGAGGATGAACCCGAATGTCGCCAACTTGCCCGGCAGAGATTCGTCCGCTTCGTCGGCAAAAAACACGTCGGCGGGTCGCCCTTTGAGCAACGTTTTCCGGGCCTGTCCGGCCGCGGTGCTGTGGCCGGCGATGATGGCATCCATGGCCGGTCTGGCCGAAGCCCACGCCGTCAGAAAATCCCTGAAGGCGTCGATTCCTTCGCCAGGGAACAACTGGCCGACCGAGGGGAGTTCCTTCTGGAATGTCTGGAAGGCCTCGTCGTCCACTAATACGTCGAAGATATCCAGCCCGACAGCTCGACCGACCAACGCTCGCCGGTCGCCTTCCTTCAGGTTGTCGAAAAACGCCGCATACATCTGCTCGCGCTGAGCAACGTCGACCAGGCGCCCCATGGCGTCGTTGTCCTCGATCTGGCCCCACCCTTTCAGTTCCTTCCAGCGGTTGCTGTCGGGTGGCAGGGCGGTCAGATCTTCGGTGAGCTTCTGGACCGTCATCGTGCTAGTGAGCTGATTGACCCAGAACCCCAGCAGGCGGCGCGGGGCGGTTTCGATGTCGATGGCGGCGGCCACGTTGCGGGTGATGATCGAGTCGCTGAGCATCGTCATCAGAAACGCCACCGCCAGGGCGACGATCACCACCGTAATGGCCGCACGAAACAGGCGAAAACGCACGCCGCTGAGGACCAATTGCAGCGTCTTCGTCAGGGACAGTCGCACCTGTTTGTCGACGTCGATCACTTTCATCTGCATCTTACCATTGGGGCAATGGCTACTTAGGGCGGGCCAGAACGTTCGGCCGATCCGTGGCGACACTGCCTGCCGACGAGAGCGTCAGCGTGCATCGCCGCCACCAACGATTGCCAGTATCCCGCGTTGCGTCAGCTTTCGAAGGTACTGTGTCACCGGAAGCTGCGCCTCGCGAAACGTTAGCTTATGGTTGGCGGCGAAGATTTCAATGATGTTTTCTATGGGTCGCCGGCCGTCGCAGAGGTCCAGCAACTCCACGCCAATCGCATCCAACTGAATTTGCCTGTACTTGCCGAACGGGAGGATCCAACTGATCGGCGGCACGAGGTACCACGGGCGGGGGATCTCCACCCGCGCCGTTGGGCCTTTTGGGGATTGGCGATCCAGCGTCATCGCCTGATTCAGGTGCGGTACGGCGGCCAGGAAGTCTCGGGTGCTCACCGGGCCGGTCGAGGTCCCCTCGGCGGCATCGGCCGGAGGCGGCGGGGCGGGTGAGCCGACCTCGGGTCGATCGGGAATATTTCCGCTGGGCTGGCAGCAACGGACCACCAGTGACGGGGGAAGCTCGAGTGTTTCGCGGCGGGAGACGTCGGTCATACAGATCCGGTACATGCGATGCTCGGTCGGGCAGATCCACCCCCATTCCAGGCGGATATTGTGTCGCCCCGACACCGACCCGAGCCGCCCCGCCCGCGAGCGGCTCAGCAGTTCCTGGCCCGGATGGCCGTTGATCGTGCGGGCCTGTTGGGACAGCACCGTGCTGTAGATGGGAAGCTGGCGGGGCATCCAGTTCGCCAGCGAGCCGGTCAGCCAGACGTCCGGCATCGCGATGCGTTCGACCATCAGACCCTTGGAGCCCTTGCCGCTGGGGAGGAACTCCCAATGGATTCGCCCGACAGTTAGCTCGCAGTGAGGCAGGTCGTAGTCGTCCTCCAGCGTGACATCCAGCCCCATTGCCCGCCACCGGCGGGTGGGGGTGTCCGTCGGCAGGGCGGCGATACTATTGAGGATCTCACGCTCGAGGGTGGTGTTGCGGCGGTCGGGCCAGAGGACCGTGATCTCAAAGAGCAGATGGTTTTCCACGTCCAGCCGAAGCGCCCGTACCAGCGAGCCGCGGGGGCGACTTTGGACGAACCCATGCCACTCCTGTGGCGCGTCGGTCAGGGGGTGCAACTGCGAGGATTCGACCTTGGTGGCCTGGAGGTGTTCGTGGCGAAATTTCTCGAGCAGGACCTTTGGGTCGGGCCTGGAGTCGAGCCGGCGCCACATGACCTCCAGCCGTTGCCAATACCGGTCGGTGAACCGGCACCGGCCGACCTCGCCTGGCGCAGAGGCCACCGATAACTCCCAGTCGACCGGGTGATGGATTTCGACGCCCCGCCAAATTGTTGTGTCCATGCTTGGCATGTGAGAATAAACCGGCCGGTCCGTGTCGCCCGGCTCTCTAGCCGCTCAGCGACGCGATGGCCTCCTGGACGACGGCCAGTTGGGCTTGGAGTTGCTCCATCCGATCTCGTTCTCGCTGAACGACGTCGGCGGGGGCGTTGGAGACGAACTTCTCGTTGGTCAGCTTGCGTCCGATGCCGTCGATGCCTTTGGTCAACTGCTCGCACTGTCTGGTCAGCCGGGCCAGTTCGGCGTCGCGGTCGATGACGCCCAGCACATGCAGCTTGATGCCGCCGGCTGAGACGGTCGCGGCCGCCTCGTCGGCGCCGGACTCTTTGCCCATCGACACCTCACCGAGCCCCGCCTGCGATTGGAGCAGGCCGATGGTCTCGCCGATCAGCGTCGCCTCGTCACCGTCGGCCTCGATGAGGGCGTCCACCTTTCGGCTGGGCGGCACGTCGTGCTGCTTGCGAACGTTGCGGACCTGCCGCACGAGATCCTGCAGGAGGGGGAACTGCCGGATGGCGTCGGGGTCGATCCAATCGTCCCGGCTGGCGGGCCAGGCGGCGCGGACCAGCAAGGGCTCGTCGGGCTGGTCGCCCAGGCGAGAGGGGACCGTTTCGTTGAGCTTGGCCCAGATCGCCTCGGTGATAAACGGGCAGATCGGGTGCAGCAGCCGAAGCAGATGGTCCAGGCACAGGGCCAGGACGGCCTTGGGCGTCGTCTCGCCGGCGTTGATGCGACTCTTGGCGATCTCCAGGTACCAGTCGCAGAAATCGTCCCACATAAAGTGGTACAACCCGTCGGCCAGTTCGTTGTACCGATAGTTTTCCAGCGAGGTCGTCGTCTCGCCGACGACGGTGGCCAGTCGGCTGAGGATCCACCGGTCGGCCAGGTCGGTCACGGCCGCCGGGTCGAAGGGCGGGCAGTCCTGGAGGTTCATCAGGGCGAAACGCGCGGCGTTCCAGAGCTTGTTGCAGAAGTTTCGCCCGATGTCGAACTTCGTCGACGAGTTGACCGTTCGTCCGTCGGGCGTGACGAGCTCGGCCACCGGCATGCGAACGTCCTGCGTCTGGGTGGTCATGGTCACCAGCGTAAACCGCATGGCGTCGGCGCCGTGGCTGTCGATGATGTCCAGCGGGTCGATCCCGTTGCCGAGGCTCTTGGACATCTTGCGTCCCTCGCCGTCCTGGATCATCGCGTGGATGAACACCTCGGGGAAGGGAGGAGCGCCGAGGCAATACTGGCCCATCATCACCATGCGGCTGACCCACAGCGTGATGATCTCGCGGGCCGTGCACAGCAGATTGCCCGGATAGTAGCGGGCCAGCTCGGGCGTCTCGTCCGGCCAGCCCATCGTCGAAAACGGCCACAGCGCCGAGGAGAACCACGTGTCCAGCACGTCCTCATCGCGCGTCCAGCCGGCGTTCTCGAGAAGGGCGATGGCGTTGGCGTCATTCTCTCGCGCGCAGATGTAGGTGCGGATCCAACCTTCCTTCTCGGGGTGCTTCTCGCGGCGGAGGAAGTAATGGAAGTTGGGGAATTGCCTCAGCGTGTCACCGAAGTGCCCGCCGATGGCGCGATCCAGCGCGGCGCAGGTTTGCGCATCCGGGCCGCGGTCGGACTCGACCGGTTCCACGTCGGCGGGTAGTTCGAGGTCCTGCGACCAGACGGGGATTCGGTGGCCCCACCAGAGCTGGCGGCTGATGGGCCAGTCGCGGAGATTCTCCAGCCAGGCCCGGTAGGTATTGGCGTAGCGATCGGGCACGAACCGCAGACGGCCATCGAGCAGGGGCTTCAGGGCCAGGCCCGCCAGCGAGTTGAGCGGCACGTCTGTGCCTTCGATCACACCTTCGCCGAAGGGCTCGGCCAGGTGGGCGATGGGCTGTTTGACGGCGATGTACCATTGATCCGAAAGGTAGGGCTCGATGGGCACGTGGCTGCGGTAGCTGTGGCCAACCGGGTGGACGTACTCGCGGACATCGGCGAGCAGGCCTTCTGTCTTGAACCATTCGACGATGGCCTTGCCAGCTTCGAAGCGGTCCATGCCCAGCAGGAATTCGGCGTCCGAACCGGCGCAATCGTCCCAGCCGTGGCGGTCGCTGATCGACCCGTCCGGGGCCATCACGTTGATCACCGGCAGGTCGTGTCGCTGGCCGATCTGCCAGTCGTCGGGGTCGTGGGCGGGGGTGACCTTCAAAAAGCCCGTGGAGAACCTTGCCTTCTCGTCGTCGCTGTCCGGGTCGGGCAGGACGACGTGGTCGTCGGCGATAATGGGGATCACCCGCCCGACCAGCGGCAGGCGAACCATCTTGCCGACAAGCGCCTCAGCCAGCGGATCGCGCGGGTTCATGGCCACCGCCGTATCGCCCAGCATCGTCTCGGGGCGGGTGGTCGCAACGGTGACGTGCGTAATCGTGGCATGGGCATCTTGCCCATGCGTCGCAGGAGCATCTTGCTCCTGCAAACTCTCATACCCACACCAACCCCAATCAGACAGCCCGGCCTTCGCGGGGTTCGCGAGGATATAATTCACCTGATTATTGAAATCATCCTCGTCCCTGATCAGGTGGTCGTAGGACTCCTTCTTCCAAAACTGCCCTGACAGCCCAAGAACGTTATTGGCTTCTCTGGCCGTGAAAGACTTCCACGAGTGTAGGATCTCCGGGAGTGTGTGGTCCCCGAGTGGGCGAACAACGGCGTGGACGTGATTCGGCATGACACACCATGCGACCAGGTCGTACCGCCGGTGGTTGAAGTGCTTCAGTGCGTCGCGAACCAACCTTGCGATGCGAGCGTCGGCCATATAGCACTGCCCGTGCCCGGCATCCAAGTAGGCTTCGATCTTATCTGAGTGTAGCCGGGCCAACTCACGTTGCTCGTCGGGGGTTAACTCGCGCCCTTGCCGTTCCGCGCGCCGATGGAGGTCATCCCGGGCCTGCCGCCAGGCTTCGGCGACATCCTGCGGGACCGAATCTCCGAGGCGGAAGGTGACGGCGTACTTTGCGCCGGGCTGAGTCCAGTGGGGAAGGTACGACCCTTGCCGCCTGGTTACAGGCTGGTCGCCCTCGGGATGCATGGGCGAGACGCCCATGCTACGTCCAACGGTAACAGCCTCCGTCAGCGGATACCGCAGATACCAGAAGTGCCCGGCCACGTCCTGGTGTTCGACCTCGTCGTCGGCAAGGACGGTCTGGGTGGCCGGGTCCCAGTTGACCAGCCGTTTGCCACGGTAGATCAGCCCGTCGGCGAACAGCTTGAAGAACACCTCGCGGACGGCCCGGGCGCAGACATCGTCCATGGTGAACCGCGTTCGATCCCAGTCGCACGAGCAGCCCATCAGCTTGAGCTGGATGAGGATACGGGCCTCGTACTCGTCCTTCCAGGCCTGGACGCGGGCGATGAATTCGTCGCGGGTAAAATCGGTGCGCCGTTTGTTTTCGTCGGCGAGGATGCGCTTCTCGACGACCGTCTGCGTGGCGATGCCCGCGTGATCGGTGCCCGGCATCCACAGCGTGTTGTCGCCCGCCATGCGGTGATAGCGGATCAGCACGTCCTGCAGCGTGTTGTTGAGGGCGTGGCCCAGGTGCAGGGGGGCGGTGACGTTGGGCGGAGGGATGACGACGGTATAGCTCGCCCCGTCGGCGGCCGGGTCGGCGGCGAAGGCGCCCTCGGCGGCCCAGCGCTCGCTGACCGGGCCTTCCACGGCGCGAGGGTCGTAGGTTGTGGGCAGGTCGTCCGTCATCGTGGTCTCTGTCGCGGCCCGCGGGAGGCGGGGGCGGGCGGCAATCGAAGCGTGTTTTATAAACGATTGCTCCATCAGCGTCCACACGCGGCTTTGCGTTGGGCGACATCTCGACCTATAATCGCTTGCTGTGATGTGCCCGGCCGGAGCTGGGATGCATCGACATGCATGGGAGTCTGCGATGAGTGCCGAGTTCTGCAAAACATGCGGTTCGAAATGTTGCCGATATTTCTGCTTCGAGATCGACGAGCCCGACGACTACGAAGAGTTCGAGGACGTTCGGTGGTACATCTGTCACCAGGGCGCCACCGTCCATATCGATGAAGGCAGTTGGTTCATTTCGCTCATGAACCCCTGCAAGATGTTGGACGAGGACGGCGTGTGCACGATCTACGACGATCGGCCCCTGATCTGCCGAAAATATGATCTGTCCGAGTGCGATCAGACAATGGGCGACTACGGCTACGACGAAGAGTTCAACACGCCCGAGGTGTTGATGGCCTACGCTCGCAAGGAGCTGGGCGAAGACGAGTTTGACTATCAGCGGGCCAAGCACCGCGCAAAGCTCGGCGGCGCGACGGAAAAGGCCGCCTTCGCCGCTGTCAAGCGGGCGCGACGCAAGTCACGGAAACCGAAGGCTATAACACAGCGTTAACGGATGAGCGACGCGAAAAATATCCAGTCGGTCAAGGGCACACGCGACTTCTATCCCGACGACATGCGTCTGCGAAACTGGATCGCCGACACATGGCGCGAGGTTTCGCTGCGCAACGGGTTCGAGGAATACGACGCCCCGATCTTCGAGTACCTGGATCTGTTCACGATCAAGAGCGGCGATGAGATCGCCGCGCAACTGTTCAGCTTCACCGACCGCGGCGGGCGAAGCCTGGCGATCCGCCCGGAAATCACCCCCTCGCTGGCGCGGATGGTCAACGCCAGGATCAACGCGCTGCCCAGGCCGATCAAATGGTTCTCCGTGCCTCGCCTCTGTCGGGCCGAGAACCCCCAGCGCGGCCGGCTGCGGGAGTTCTTCCAGTGGAACGTCGATGTCATCGGCAGTGACGATGTGCTCGCCGATGCCGAGTGCATCTACACGGCCGTGGATTTCCTCCGCCAGGTCGGCCTGACGCCCGATGACGTGGTCGTCCGGATCGGCTCGCGGCCCCTGGTGGTCCACAAGCTCCGCCAGTTGGGCGTGGCCGAGGCGGCGATGGATCAGGCGCTGGTGGCCTTGGACCGCCGTCCGAAGATCTCGGCCGAGGCATTCGCCGAGCAGTGCGCCAAGGCCGGTCTGTCCGACGAGCAGGTGGGCGCCATCTGCGAGTTCCTCGACGTGCCGGAAACCGACAGCCTGCAGCAGGTGGCCGCGGTGGAAGGGATGGACGGCGACCGCAACGCCATCCTGCAGCTTCGCACGCACCTCGAGGCGATGGGCGTCTGGCCCTACTGCCGGTTCGATTGGCACATCGTTCGCGGGCTGGCCTACTATACGGGCATCGTCTACGAGGTCTTCGACGCCGCCGGCAGCCTGCGGGCCGTCGCCGGCGGCGGGAGGTACGATAACCTCGTGGAGGTCCTGGGCGGGCCGAAGATTGGGGCGACGGGTTTCGGGATGGGCGATGTCGTGCTCGCGATCCTGCTGAAAGACAAGGACAAGCTGCCGCACACGGCCGGGCGGTTGGACTACTTCGTGATCGACGACAGAGAGTGTCCGCTCTCGCTGGTGCTGCAGGTGGTCTCGGAGATACGCAAGCGGGGGGGGCAGGCCGACTTCTCCTACAAACGCCAGAACACGGGCAAGCAACTCAAAGAGGCCAACCGCCGCGGCGCCGCAGCCGCCGTCATCGTCCGTGGAGCGGGCAAGCCCATCGGCATCAAGAATCTCGCCAACGGCAACCAGACCGACCAGCCGCTCGAAGATTTCCTCTCCCTGCTCGACAAGACCCGCTGACCCACCCCCCGGGGGGAGGGGACAGGAAAGACATCCGCAATTTTCTTGACAATGTTCGCCGAAACGCCTTGTCTGCGTACGTAATGTACAGTTGATACTATTTGTGCATAAAGGACAGTTCGCTATGACAAGCGTACCGATCACGAAAGCCCGCGCCCATCTGCCCGACCTGTTCAATGCGGTCTTGCACCGTCGGGAGGTGGTGGTTATCACTCGCCATGAGAAGGAAGAGGTCGTGATGATCTCGCGCCAGGAATGGGAGCATCTCAAGGCGCTGGCCGAGGTCGCCGACGCCCGGGCCGCCGACAAGGCGATGGCCGAGGGGGGGCGGGATATCGCGCTGGACGAGATCCGGCGAGAACTGGGGCTCTAGATGCGCTACGCAGTTGAGTTTCGCCCGACGGCCGCCCGCGACCTGCGGGAACTGGATGCGCCGGGTCGATGCCGGGTGTTGGCGGCCGTCGAGCTGCTGCGGGATAATCCCCACCCGCTGCGGGCCGAGCTGCAGGAGGGGCAGTGGCGGCCCTACCTTCGCGTCCGGACCGGTGGGTATCGAATCCTTTATTATGTGCGCGATGAGCGTCGCTGCCTGTGCATCGTTCACGTCGGTGGCCGCCACACAGGTGGTCGCCCGCAGACTGACGCAGCAGGGGAGGGGGGCGATGGCTGATCGAAAGATCCACTACGAGGCCGCCTTCGAGGATTACCTACGGTCGAAAGGCTGGCCCTACGTCATGGTCGACGAGGGGAAAAAGGCGATTTTCGCCGACGTGTCGCTGAAAAGTTTCGATTTCGTCGTCTACAGCGAGTCGGGCCCCAACCTTCTAGTGGATGTCAAAGGGCGGAAGTTTCCCGACCTGCGGGCCACGGGCAAGCGCAGGGGCGGGCGGGCGTGGGAGAACTGGATCACGCGCGAGGACGTGGACGGCCTGCGCCAATGGCAGGGGATTTTCGACGGGGGGTTCGTCGCGGCGTTGGTGTTTACGTACTGGCTTCAGGGCCGGCCCCAGGATGCGCCGTTCGAGAGCGTCCACGTGTTCCGGGGAAGGCACTACGCGTTCATGGCGATCACGCTGGCCGATTATGTGGTGCTGTCCAAACCGCGCAGCGCGCGGTGGCAGACGATCAGCGTGGCGGCCAGGGCCTTTGCCGATAAGGCGGTCGATTTGTCCGCTCTGCTATAAGCGCCGAAAAGAATGCAATATTGAATACTCCGGCAGCGTTGGCGTATAGTGAAGGCCATGACAGTCAAGACGATAGCCTGGATGCTAGCGCTCATCGTCGTGGTCCTGTTGACCGCGCCGGTGATGGGCGCCAATAAAGACAAGGACATCCCGCCGTTTCGCGTTATGGCGTTCGAGGTCCGCATGGACGGGTACTGGCCCAGAGATCCTGATCCGTCGCCAGCGTGGCTTAGTTATCTCTATGGTCCTTTGGCGGTGGTCGTGATCCTGGCCCCGGCCTTCAGGAATTCGCGGCGAACCCATTTGGACTGACGTGCGGTACGCACGGACGAACGATCCGCCACGTTGGTAGGGCAGGCCACGATCTCGTGAACCAATAACAGCCGGCCCGGCGTCGGGGTCGGCAGGGAGAACAACGATGAAAAACGTTGCGATTATCCTACTGATCTGCATCAACGTGGGACTGATTCTCACGTTAGTAGCGGTCGCAGCCGTCAGTTCGGCTGCCGCCCAGGAAGGCTACTTTCCGTCCACCAACTACATCATGGTGACCGGCCAGATCGAAAGCGGCTATGAGGTTATCTACATCATCGACATGGCCAGTCAGCGATTGGGCGCCTGGAAGTACGATCTGTCGACCAAGAAACTCAGAGGCTATCGCGGGCAAAAGCTCAAGGACGACTTCCGAACATCAGGCCGCTAACGCCCAGGAGGTGACCCATGAAAGACGGCAAGAACGTTACCATCGTGATGCTGCTTATGTCGGCTGTGGTCCTGTCGGTGCTGGCGGGCCTGGCGTTTCATCTGCCCCCCGCCCAGGCCGGAAACTCCGGCGTGCGGTTTAACCACTACATCATGACGCCGGGCGGGCGGTCCGATTCGTTCGATAATCTCTATATCATCGACGTGCTCGAACAACGCCTGAACGCCTACTCGCTGGACCCCAACCGCAAGAGAATCGATCTGAAAGACAGCCTCGATCTGGCGAAGTACTTCCGCACCACGGGCTCGTCCCGGTAGCCGGACGCTTGTTGATGAAGACGGTTGGCGATCGGCGTTTGCGCCCTCTGGTCGAACGGGTGTTGGCCGGCCAGCCGCCCGATGCCGCGGACGCCGCCGCACTGGCCGACCTGGCCCGCGGCGACGGTGCGCAACTGCTCGCGGCCGCGTGGCGGGTGCGCGAGCGATTCTTCGGCCGCGCCGTGCGCATGTGTTCGATCGCGGCCGGCAAGCTCGGCGGGTGCGGCGAGGATTGCGCCTGGTGCGCCCAATCCCACCGATCGGACACCCAGCAGGGGCCCCGCACCGTTCGCACGCCCGTCGAGGATGTCCTGGCCGCCGCCAGGCGGACCACCCAGGCGGGGGCGGCAGGGCGGTTCGGCATCGTCAACTCCGGCAGACGCCCCACCGACGCCGATATCGACGCTGTCATCGATGCCCTGGACCGTATTGGCGCCGACGGCAGCTGCGATGTGCGGCTCTGCGCGTCGCTGGGTGAGATCACCGAATCCCAGGCCCGGCGACTGGCGGCCGCCGGCCTGGACCGCTACCACCACAACCTCGAGACCTCGCGCGAGATGTTCCCCCACCTGGTGACCGGCCACACCTACGACGACCGCCTGGCGACCCTGGCCGCGGCCAGGCGCGGGGGCCTGGGCCTGTGCTGCGGAGGCTTGTTCGGCCTGGGCGAATCGTGGGAAGACCGCATCAGCCTGGCCCTGACCCTCGGCGACCAGGTCCGGCCCGACTGCGTGCCGCTGAACTTCCTGCAGCCGATTCCGGGGACGGCCATGGAGAATCAGCCGCCTCTGGGGCCCGACGAGTGCCTGACCATCATCGCCACCTTTCGCCTGCTGCTGCCGACGACCGACATCAAGGTCGCAGGCGGCCGCGAGTTCTGCCTCGGCGACCAGCAGCACCGAATCTTCCACGCCGGGGCCACCAGTTGCATGACGGGCGGCTATCTGACCACCACAGGCCAATCCGCCGCTGAAGACCTAAAGATGGTCGCCGAGATGGGCTTCAACGTCGTCAGCGAACTCCCACCCGTCGACTGAGAGGGCCGTGGCATGCTGCGGGCCCCAAACACTAAATCCACGCCTTGCTGGGCGTTTCGCGATACATAACGTCACATAACATATATTATCGGACAGTATGGATGGGGTTCGATTGTGGCTATTGGCTCAGCGTGCGTTTCAATATGGGCCCTGCACGCTTTTGCACACAGCGCAAAAGCGTGGCACCCAACATGCGCAATCCGTTCTACATCGCCCCTACGGCCTTCAGCCACGCGTTCGCGATGAAGGCGTGTCCGGCCGGTGTCGGGTGGATAGCGTCGGCGGCCCAGTGTGCGGGGTCGACGTCCTTGGACGTCTCCTGGAACATGTCGTCCAGCGGGACGGTGATGGCGTCGAACTCGGCCCCAAGCGTGCGGGCGACCTGGATGATCGGGTCGAGCGCTTGGCGAATCTTCGCGATCGGCGAGATGAAATCGTACGGATGCTCGGTGTGCAGCAGAAACGGTTCCAGAATGATCAGCCTTGCGCCCGTCTCGTCGCGCACCTGGGTGAGGATGTCGCGATAGCCGGCTTCGTAGCCGTCGACGTCGTAGCCGGGCAAATCATCGCCCGCGATGGCGCAGGCGTCGTTGATGCCGATGAGGATCGAGACCCAATCGGGCTTGAGGTCGATACAGTCCCCCTGCCATCGCTCCTGAAGGCTGGGGACCCGCCCGCCGCCGACGCCGCGATTGACGAACGTGATCTCGAGCTGCGGCTGGCGGAACGGTAGCTGCGCCGCGATCAGGCTCGGGTAGCCGAGCCCCAGGTGCGAGTCGCTGTCATCGCGCGGCCGCCCGCAGTCGGTGATGCTGTCGCCCTGAAACAGGACGGTCTGTCCGGTCTGAATGAGCACGCAGAGGCCTCCTTTCGATTTCTTAGGAACTGTCTCAAAACGTGGCATGGGCGTCTCGCCCATGCGTCGCATGGCCGTCCCGGCCATGCAAACACCTGCGGTCAGGGCCAGGCCCAACGGGCCCCTGCTCGGGGATGGCCCTGAGACGCATGGCCAAGATGGCCATGCCACGGCGTCAGTCGCCCAGCCCGGCGTAACGCTTCCGCAGGTCGGCCCAGTGGTCGCCGTCTTGCGGCGTGTAGGTCTCGATCTCGACCGAATCGCGCATGACCTGGCGGATGTCGGACGCTTTTTCGAGAATGCCCAATCCCAGCGCCACGCCGAGCGCGTTGCCCATGGCCGTGCACTCCGGGGCCCCTGCCAGCACCTTCAGCTCGCAGGCATTGGCGACGAGTTGGCAGAGCGGCTTGTTGGCCGTGGCGCCGCCGACCATGTAGAGCGTCTCGACGTCATGGCCGAATAGCGGCGTTATCCGCTTCAGCTCGATCGCACAGGCCGCCGCCACCGATTCCATCACGCTGCGGATCAACTGGCCCCGCGACTCGGCGGGCCCCTGCCCTGTCCTGGCGATCACGGCGTTTAAGGCCTCTTCCATGTCGTCCGGCGCCAGAAGCGATTCATCCGCCACGGGGATCAGCGGGCCCGCGGGCGCTCGGTCGGCTTCGGCTGTTATGCGATCGTAGTCCCAGGGGTCGTCGGCCGTGTCCCATTTCCGCCGCAGTTCCTGCACCGGCCACATGCCCACCATGTTGCGGCAGAAGAACCACCCGCCGATGCACACCTCGTTGGTCATTTGTGCGGCCAGCGCTTCGGGGGCGGTGACGGGCTTGCGGACCATCGCGCCCATAATGCCCCACGTTCCGCACGACAGGAACGCCCACTTCCGCCCCTTGGCGGGGATGGCCCCCACCACGGCGCCGGTGTCGTGGCCGGCCGTGGCGACCACGGGGATAGGCCCCAGGCCGGTGAGTTTTTGCACCTCGTCGCTCAGCGGGCCCAGGAGGGTGGCCGGCTTGATGATGTCGGCGCCGAAGAGCTTTCGCGGCAGCTTGAATCGGCTGGTGACGCGTCGGGCCCATTTGCCCCGGACCGTCAGCAGGTTGCCCGTCGACAGGTTGGACTGTTCCGCCGCCCGCACGCCGGTCAGGAAAAAGTTGATCAGATCGGGGATGTGCAGGAAACAGTCGCCCGCCTTCAGCAGCGGCGAGCCGTCCCGCTGCATCGCCAGCAGTTGCATCAGCGAACTGAGGTTCCACGGGTTGCAGCCCGTGATTTCGTAGAGCTCTTCTCGCGACATGATCGGATCGGAGTATTCGTGGATGCCGTCGGTGCGGTGATCGCGGTAGCAGACCGGCAGGCCGACCAGATCGCCGTTGGCGTCGATGAGGCCGAAGTCCACGCCCCACGTGTCCACGCCGATACCGGCCAGATCGACCCCTCGCTCGGCGCAGATGCGCATCGCGCTCAAGATCCCGTCCCACAGGTCCGGGAAGTTCCAGTACATCGTGCCGCCCAGGTGCACGCGGTGGCTGGGGAAGCGATGGATTTCTTCCATCTCCGCCCTACCGTCGGCGAGCGTGACGATGATGCCCCGGCCGCTCTCGGCGCCCAGGTCGATCGCCAGAAAACGATGTGTGTCGCTCATGGGTGTCTATCTCCTGCGTCGGGCCGACCGCTTGGGCGCCGGGCCTCGTTTGCGTGTGTGTTTCTTTGCGCCGGGCCTGGGCTTGGCCCCCCTGCCCGTTGCGGGTCGTTTTGACGGCGGCCGAGATGCGGACGCTTTCTTCACGCGCCCGGTCTTCTTGGCGGTCGCGCGTTTGGTTTTCTTGACGCCCGCGCGTTCTGTTGTCTTGGCGGTCGCTCGCTCGGCTCTCTTGACGGTCGCGCGTCCGGTTTTCTTGACCGTCGTCTTTCGAGTGGGCTGTTTCCGCGAGACGAACCCCCCGGCCGTGCGGAGCTGTTCCACCTCGTTGGCCGATAGCTCGCGCCAATCCGAGACGGCCATCCCACGGTCCGTCAGCGGGCCGATGGCCGAGCGATGCAGGCGGCGGACCTTGTGGCCCAGGCGGGCGAGCACGCGGCGGATTTCTCGATTGCGGCCCTCGGTCAGACGGATTTGCAGCAGGCTGCTCTTGGGCGTGCGCTTCAGCACGCGGATCATCGCCCCCGCCGTGCGGTGCCCGTCCAGCCAGACGCCCTTCTTGAACTGCTCGACCTTCTCACCCGTCAGCTGCCCGTCGATCAGCGCGACATAGGTCTTGATCACGCCGTATTTCGGATGCGTCAGATGCTGGGTCAGCTCGCCGTCGTTGGTCAGCAGGATCAGCCCCGTGCTGTCGGCATCCAGCCGGCCGACGCAATAGACGCGATCGCCGATCGACGGGATGCAGTCGATGGCCCGCGTTCGCTGCCGCGGATCGTTCGACGTGCAGACCACGTCCTTGGGCTTGTTGAGCAGGAAGTACCGCTTCGGCCCGGTGGCCGTCGCCACGAGTTCGCCGTCCACGTGGATCGTGTCGGTGTCGGGCTCGACGAAGCACGGCAGCGCGACCACAAGCTTGCCGTTGACGGTGATTCGGCCCTCGCCGATCATCTCTTCGATCGTCCGGCGCGAGGCGACGCCCACCTCGGCCAGCATTTTCTGGATTCGCATCTTACTCACGGCGCAATCACCTTTCGGGCAACGTAATTTCGAGGAAGCTGCACGGCTGCGGCGACTGGACGCGGGCCCCTTCCAGCCCCGCCGGAAGCAGAACGGTCTGCCCCGCCCCTACCGAAATCGTCCCCCCACCGTCGTTATCGTAAGCGACCACGGCCGGCGCGGCGGCGCTGAGGATCATCAATGCTGTGCATCGCCCAGCGGTGGGCAGGAACGGCTCGCCCTCCCCGGCCGTGCGACGGGCGACGGTGAAATAATCGGTCACCAGCAGCGTCTGGCCGCTGGCCCCGGGAGCAGCGGCGGGCGGATTGAAATGGATGCACTGCAGCGACCGATCGACGTGGATCTCCCGCCCCCGGCCCCAGTCGGTGACACGATAGGTCGTATCCGACGGGGTCTGCACCTCGGCCACCACCACGCCGGCGCCGAGCGCGTGAACCGTGCCGGCCGGGAGGTAGTGAAACTCGCCCGTCGTTACGTCGAAGCGGGTGATGACGTCCTGACACGTGTCGGCCTCGATGGCGCTGCGAAACTGCTGCGGCGTCACACCGTCGGCGACGCCCTTGTAGATGTACCCATCGCGACTTTCGAGCACGTACCAGCATTCGGTCTTCAGCGCCGCATCGCCGCCGATATCGGCGACGGCGGCCTCATCCGGATGCACCTGCAGCGAGAGCGTCTCGTTGGCGTCCAGCAGCTTCAGCAGCAGCGGGAAACGCCCGTCGGGCATCGCCCGCGCATCGCCCAGCAGCGCCGAGCCCATCTCGGCCGTCAACTCGGTGAGCGTCGCGCCTTTGGCCGGCCCGTCGGCAACGACACTGACGCCGTTGGGCAGGTCGACCAGGTCCCAGCTCTCGCCGATCTGTTTACCGGCGGGCAAATCCCGGTCGAACAATCGCTCGAGATTCCGCCCACCCCAGATCTTCTCCACGTAGATCGGCTCGAATGTCAGTGGGGTGATTCGCATGGCGACGGTCCTTACGGTGGCGGCATTTTACCGACCTGCCCCACCGGCCGCCAGCGCTGAAGGTTGATGGCCTCGGCTATGGGCGGTACACTCCGGCGGTTGCGGACCCAGGACGAAAGGATCACCGATGTGCGAAGCCGACACCCCCTCCGACGCCAAGGCGACCATCACGTATGACGATTTCTGCAAGCTGGACCTGCGCGTCGCGACGATTGTCGAGGTCGCCGAGCACCCCAACGCCGACAAGTTGCTGGTCCTGCAGATCGATCTGGGCGGCCAGCGCCGCCAGATCATCGCCGGCATCAAGGCCGCCTATGCGCCGGAGTCGCTGCTGGGCAAGCAGATCGTCGTGGTGGCCAACCTCCAGCCGCGAAAGATGCGGGGGATGGAATCCAACGGCATGCTGCTGGCGGCGTCAGCGGGCGAAGGCCCCGCCGACGTGGTCGTGCTGACGCTCGACCGCGACGCGCCGCCGGGCTCGTCGGTCTCCTAGCCCGCTCCACTGCGTCCGCAGCCCGGGCGGCCCTATGTCACCTCACGGAGGGAATGTCGCCGGATCTATATCAGCATTGCAACGTAGACGTACAGCAGGAGCATCGACACGCCCCGCAGAATGCTCCCTCGCAGCAGCATCTTCCTGTCTCTTTGTCCTCTCGCTCTAACAGCCCAATGTATCGGAGCGACAATGGCGCCCAGAGGGATTGGCAAGAGCACGAGGGCCGCCCCGTCGTCCCACCCTCGCCCAAGCATCGACACCCAAGCCAGCAGACAGAAGGCAATCGTCAACAGCGGCAGCGCAAAGAATGACCGCACAACGAGGTCCCTGTTCGCCCGCAATTGCTCCGTTGTTGGAGGAAATAGCAAAGCGCCAGTTGCCCCTATTAGGTGGCACACAATGGCCGCCAGCAGCCATCCGAGGAAGACCAGGTCGAAGACCCACGGAAGGTGCCGTGACGGCCCGCCCGGCCATCTGAGGTAGCTTGGAACAAGCGCAACCATGGCTGCAAGCGGCAGCCCCCAGGATACCCATTGGACCAGACCGGGCCGGCTGCGAGCCCCGTCGACACGAACCATTCTCTTTGCCAAGTCCTTCAGCCGTCGGGGCAACAATACGACCCCGGCCACGACGGCCAACATGGCGTACATTCCCATCGAACACCAGAGATTCCCGGTCCTTTGCATGCCCGGGATGTCATGCAAGTAATATTTCTTGCTCACCGTGATGCCCAACAGGGACCAGCTACGTGACCGGGCGGCAACTGCGTCCGCCACGTGGCGGCCCATCGGGTGATGCGGACAGAAGACAATCGCCGCGACTCCCACAACAGCCACACCACCTGCGCCGAGAATCAGCAGCGCCCACCAAGCCGTCCTGGCAGACATCTTGGTGACCAAGTTCCACACAGCGACAGCCAGAATGCCGATTGGCAGGATCAACCCGAGCCTCAGCCAAATCGCTGAAGCCGTGTGTTCAACGCTCCCATCGCGATAAGTTTCGATCCATCGCCCGATGGCTAAGTCAAAGCCGCTTGCCTCTGCAAACTCGTCCCAGCTGGGAAACCATTCCTCCGTGGGCGCAATGTTCCCTCGCAGCCCTACCCACGGGAGGAAGTACAGTATCAGGAGACTCACGGCCACGTAGAAGATGGCGACAAGAGCGCCCCAGTGCAGTCGTTCGCGGTTGCCCGGCTGCTTGGCATGCGGCAATTCGCTCATGTGATATTCTCCCCAGACCGACGCAACGCACTGAACGCCCAGCCCGTCATCGCTGATGGACTCTATCCGGGATTTCCCGGATAGCCTCATGCCGCACCCATCGCGGGCCGTTTCATGCCCGATCGACAGATGGCGCCATCTTCGGCACAGCCCCCCACGCCTATCACGCGATATGTATACTACGTTGGCCCAGAAGGAAGATCAATCGCCACTGCCGGCCCACCGGGGCCGGGCCAGGCGCCACTAGGGCCGCCGGGCCGTCACCTCTGGACCCATCCGGAATTGTGTCGCCCCAAGGGGCTCGATGACGGTTCGCGGGCGCATCTCTACCCATGGCTCCCGCCATGGGCTGACATGTTTTGTGTGGGGACGACGATCGACGTCCAGGTGGCCTTCCGCGCTGGGCGGCACAGGCCCGAAGGGCCATCTTGCTTAGCCCGGGGTGAAGCCGAAGGCGAGCCCTGGGGCATGAGCCGGCCAATGGGAAAGCCCCAATGGGGCGCCTTGACGGACCCGATCACGCTGGCGGCTGGGATGCGATGGCCTCAACGATATGGTCTCAATCGCATTGCCGGCAAAGCCAAGACACCCCTTACGGGGCTTGCCGCATTGCCGACGATAACCCAGGGCTTGGCCTGACGGCCCACGCCCTGGGCTATGCAAGAAGCCCCGTTGGGGCCCAACAACCAACGAGGCCAAGCAAGAGCAGCCGGACAGGTCTCACGCCCGCCGGGCGGAGGACCCGACACCCAAACGCTACAGGCTTATGCTAAACCGTCTAACCGCCCCGCCGCTGGATCAGATCGATCACCAGGTCGGCCGTTGCCTCGCAGGCGGGCTTGGCGCCGCCTTCGAGCGATGCGGAGACGGCCAGCACGTCTCGCCGGGCCGTGGTCAGCTTTTCCAGGTCGGTCATCTGCGCCAGGACCGCATCGACGAGCTTGCCGACGCTGCCGAACCACGGCATCAGTTCGGGGACGATCTCACGGTCGGCCAGGATATTGACCAGCGAGAGAAACTGCGTGCGGAGGATCCACCGCCCCACCAGTTGATAGGTCAGCCAGGCCAACTTGTAGACCACCACCATCGGCACGCCGTAATGGGCCGTCAGCAGCGTGGCCGTGCCGCTGGTGACGACGGCCATGTGCGAATCGGCCAGCACCTTCGGCGTTTGCCCGGCGACGATCTTCACGGAACTGTCGCCGACGGCATCGGCGATGCGCTGTGCGGCTGTTTCGTCCGGAGCGGCGAAGGTGCAGACGGCTTCGGGCCATCGTTGGGCAATGGCGTCGGCGACGGCAGCCATGGCTGATGCGTGGTCGGCGATCTCGCCCGCTCGCGAGCCCGGCAGCAGCGCCACGCGCCATCGGCCGGTCTGCGAGGCCTCGGCCAGGTCCGGCAGCGACGCCGGGCGAGGGGCCGCGTGGTCGAACAGCGGATGGCCGACGAATGTGGCGTTGACGCCGCGGGCGCGAAGGTAGTCCTGCTCGAAGGGCAGGATGCAGGCGACGTGGTCGGTCAACCGGGCGAGCTTGCCGACGCGGTGCGTGGCCCAGGCCCACACCTGCGGGGCGATGTAGTACATCACGCCGATGCCGCGCTGCTTGGCGGCCCGAGCGACGTGCCAGTTCAGCGCCGGCGAGTCGACGGGGACGACCACGGCCGGGGACGTCTCGTCCATGATCTGCTTCATCTGCCGCAGACAGCGGCGGTAGTAGCCGATCTTCAGAAAAGGCCCGTGCAGCATGGTGGCCTGCGAGACCATCTCGATAGCGACCTCGCACCCGGCGTCGGCCATCCGCTGGCCGCCCGCGCCGATTATCCGCGCGCCGGGCAGCCGGCGCTTCAACGCGGTGATCAGTTCGGCCGCGTGGGCGTCGCCGCTGGCTTCGGCGGCACAGAAAAAGATTGTGGGAGAATCGCTCATGGTCGTTGTCGCCGGAAGCTCAGGCGAGCCCTCATCTGTCCGCCCCGCCGCCGGCGACCCCGATGGCCGAGGCGATCGCGTGGGTGGCGATGTGGCTGATCGATATCTGGATGTCCGTCAGGCCCAACTCGTCGGCGATCTGGCGGCATCGGCCGGTCAGGTAGACGCGCGGGCGGCCCGAGGATTCGTTGAGGACCTCGATATCGGTCCAGCTGATCCCGTTGGTCCAGCCTGTGCCCAGGACCTTCAACACCGCCTCCTTGGCGGCGAACCGCCCGGCGAGATGCTCGATCTCGCGCTTGCGCCCAAGGCAGTAGTCCAGCTCGGCCTGGGTGAAGACGCGCTGGAGGAACCGCTCACCATGGCGGTTGATGCTGCCGAGAAGGCGAGCGCACTCGACCATGTCGATACCGTGTGAAAAATCGTTCATAACAGTCAGCCCCCCAACCGGGCCGGGCCCGGGGGCGGCTACCACTATGGGGCCAACGACCGCGACCCGTCAAGAGCGCAGGCCGCCGCCGCGGGCGGGCGGCGATATCCCGATGGCGTCGCAGGCGCGGCGGGCGAACTTTTCTATCGCTAACAAATCAAGTCACCGGCAGGTCTGGCGATAAATATAGTAGCGAGGACAAGTTGTTAGGTTTGTCATCAGATACCTTTTCCAGTCGCCAGAAAGACGTTCGGGATGAACCAAGCTATCGGCCTATCCACGGGCCACGAAGACGCATTAGCCAAGCTTGCACAGGAGGTTAAGGAGCTTCGTGAGCACCTGAGACGCAGCCAGCGCATGGCCTCTATCGGCACGATGACGGCCATGATGGTCCACGAGTTCAACAACATCCTCACCCCCATTATCACCTACGCCGAGATGGCCCGGCACAATCCCGACCTGACCGACAAGGCCATTGATAAGGCCGCCCGCGGCGGCGAGCGGGCACAAACCGTCTGCCGCGCCCTGCTGGGCTTGTGCCGCGGCGACGAGGTCCAGCGCGTCGAGGCCAACGTCGCCGAACTCGTATCGTTGACCGTGGAAGCGATCGCCCGCCACCCGAACAAGGACGGCATCGATCTGCCGATAGCAATCCCCGCCGATCTGACGCTCTCCACTCGCCCGGTCGAGCTCCAGCAGGTGCTTCTGAACCTGATCCTCAACGCCCGGCGCGCAGTTCTGGCCGAACGCGGCTCGGGTCGGATCGCGATCGACGCTCACCAGGAGGACGGCTCGTGCGTCCTTCGTGTCTGCGACAACGGCGTGGGCATCGAGTCGGACGACCTGGCGCGGATTTTCGAGCCGTTTTTCTCCACAGCCGACCGCACGGACAAGGACGCCGGCTTCGGCCTGGGGTTGACCGTCTGCCGCGAGATCGTCCAGTCGTTGGGCGGGACGATCACCGTGGACAGCACCGTCGGCGAAGGCACGACGTTCACGCTGACGCTGCCGACGCAATAACCCCCTGCTCACTCTCGCCCCCCTGCCCTTTTTCTGCCATTCTCGCCAATCTCCATCCGCGCTGAATCACACCCAGGTGGCATTGACATGGGGGTGGGCGAATGCTAGACTTTTTGCATCCCCAGACGAACAGATTACGGGTGCAGCGCGTCTATTTCTGAAGGAGCCATCCATGACCACGCGTGTGACCATTGCGCTGTTGCTGGTAAGCGCTGCCGTGTGTGTTCCTGCCGCCGCGGCGCCAGCGGATGAGACCTTTCCGTATACGGGCCAGATCAAGGGCGCCAACGTTTACGTTCGTTCCGGACCGAACATGCGGGCGTATCCGGTCGCCAAACTCAGTGGGCCGGCCCGGGTGACGGTCATCGGCCGAAGCAACGAGTGGCTGCGCGTCGCCCCGCCGGCGGGCGTGTTCAGCGTGATCAGCAAGCAATACGTCAAGCTGTCCGCTGACCGCAAGACCGGCACGGTCTCGGGCGATCGGGTCCGCGTGCGGGCCGGGTCGGACCTGGTCACCCTTGGCGATATCACCAAGCACTGGGCGTTTCAGCGTCACCTTAACGCCGGCAACGTGGTGACGATCGTCGGCGAGGGCAGCGATTTCTACAAGATCGCGCCGCCGGCCCGTGTGTACGTCTGGATTTCGGCCGAATATGTCAGTAGCGATCTCGTCGCCTCTGCGCCCCTGCCGCCCCTGCCGCGGACGACCGTCGACCGGCCGAAGCCGCCTTCGCCCCCTGCCGACGCCTCACCGGCGCCGGATGCGGTTGCTACGGTGGCGGCCTTCGATGAGGCCGAGAAGGCGCTGAAGATCGAGTACAAGAAGCCCTTCGACCAGCGCGACTTTGAGTCGGTCCTGAGCCGCTATCTGGCCATTCGCGCCCAGCCGGGTACGCCGGTGGCGGCTGCGGTCGGGGCTCGGATCCGCTCGTTGCGGAAGGCCCAGGACCGCCGGAACCGCCTGCAGGCTGCCCTGGATAATGCCAAGAAGATACGCCAGCGGCACCAGGAGCTTCGGGACCGGCGCAAAGAGCTGGCCAAGTCGCAGCCGCTGCTTGCTCCAAGACGGCCGGTCGCCCAAGGCGTCCTTGAACCGAGCCTGCTCTATCCCGGCGGAGCCCGGCCCCAGCGGTTCGTCCTGCGAAACCCCGAAAGCGGCGTGGTCAACGCCTTCGTCCAGTCGGCGAGCGGGCGGATCGACCTGAAGAAGTTCACGGGCAAGCTCGTGGCTGTGTACGGCACGATGACTCGTGACGATGCGCACGGCCGGGACACCATCGAGGCCGAGAAGATCGAGATTCTCGATCCGACGATGCGGCCGATCGACGACTACGTTGCGCCACCGAGCTCGCTGCGACCCGAAAAGAAGAAGAAGAAGAAGGACGAGGACGAAACTGAGGAACGCGGAGAGGAACGCGAAAAGGAAGAGGGAGAGGCCGAGGAAGGCGAAGATGAAGAGCCACTGTCCCCGGTGAAGGTAAAGCCCAACGCCAAGGAAACGCCCATCGAGAAGCCGAAAGAGACGGCGGCCGCCAAGCACGACAAGGCGGCGGCCGCCAAGCATGACATGGCGGCTGAGGAAAAGTCCGTCAAGCTGATCCCGCCGGAACCGGAAGAGCCAGCTGCGCCGGACAAGCCCATGCGCCCGACGAGGTCCGGGCCTGGATACTCCAAGCCGCCGCCGGTCGAGCGTGAGGCCCCCGCCGAGGACGACAAGACGCCCGAGCCCGCCACCAAGCCGGCTGAAAAGCCTGCCCCCGCCGAAAAGCCCGCCAAGACGGTCACGATGGTTCCCCCCGCTGGCGAGGATGACGAGGACGCCGATGACGGTGACGAGGGCGAGGAACCTGCCGGCGATGAAGGTGACTTCGACGAAAGTGAATATGAATAGGGCGACCCGCCGGCGGCGAGTTTAGATCGCCCGGATGTTATCTTACGGCGGAAGGAGATGGCTGTGGATGTGCCGATGGAACTGGCCAGGATCCTGATCACCGAATACGGCGATCAGCAGATGATCTTCCTGCGGGAGATCGGCGGCGAGCGTGCGTTTCCGATCCTGATCGGCATCAACGAGGCGCTGGCCATTGACCGGCGGCTCAAAGGTCAGACCCCCCCCCGCCCGATGACCCACGACCTGCTGGCCAATGTGATTGACCAGATGGGCGGCCACATCGAGCGCGTTGTCATCAACGATCTTCGCCAGCACACCTTTATCGCCACGCTCTACGTCCATCAGAACGGGCGGACGCTGGAGATCGACGCCAGGCCGTCGGATGCGATCGCGCTGGGGGTGGCGCTGAAGACCCCGATCTTTGTCGCCGAAAAGGTCCTCAACGATCTGGTCAAGGCGCCTCAGAGTAAGGAGGATCGTCTCCAGCTCTTACGCGACCGGCTGATCCTGCTGGAACAGACCATCGACCAGTTCAGGCAGAAACTGGCGGATGAGACCTTTCGCGACGACGCGCCCGACGAGCAGATCGAACAGATGGAGGCGCACCTGGAGGCGGCCGAGGCGGAGTATGAGGCGATCCGGCAGGTGCTGGACAAGCTGGGCTAGAGGCCGTTGCGGGTGAAACGAGAGCGGGATTTTAAGGATTTAGGAGATTACGGGATTGGGGTTCTTTGCCAAAAGAAATCCCCGAATCTCGTTAATCCTTAAAATCCCGCTCTCTTTTGGTCAGCGTTCGGCCGCAGCGCCAAAGGGGAACTTGCCCAAGGAGATCACGATGCCGGTCGGCGTGTAGTAGTGCGCGCTGAAGGTGTCTTCGTCGAGCGTGGTGAAGGTCAGGCCATAATAGTTGTTGCTCTTGGCGTCTAGGAGTTCTTCGACCGTCGGTCCGGTCCGCTCGGCGTTGTTGACCTTCTCGAAATGCGCGACGAATCGGCACAAGGCCCGCCGGGCGGCGCGGAGCATGGACTTACCGGGGACGTACTTCATGTCGTCGCTGGCGGCGGGGTCGGCCGGGTAGAGCTTGGCCTCGGCGCGCCGGCCTTCGTAGACGATCACCCCGCCGCTGGGGACGCGCGTGTCGGCGCGGTCGCGCTTGGCCAGTTCTTTCAGGGAGGCCCGGATCTTCGGGCGCGACAGCAGTTCCTCGATCAGCCATATGTTCCACACGTCGGCCATGCTCAACATGCTCGACTGCCGGTGAAGACGTGTGTCGATCCTGCCCGCACGGTGACGGGCCGCGCGGTAGATGGCATGACGCCGCCCGCTGCGGGCGTAGGCCAGCTGCCTCAGCAGCGTGGACCGCGAGGTCTCCATGGCCTCGGGGTCGCCGGCCAACGCCGACATGAGGGAGAAGTCGCGAACGTTGAAGTCATAGGGTCTCGTCGCGTCGGTGCGCCATCGCTCGTAAAGGTCCAAGGGCCGCTGGAGGGATCGCCGCTGCGTCTTGTAGACATAGACGGCCTGGATCAAGGCGCCGCGGGTGACGGGCACGTAGTCGAACGTCCTGATGAACGCCTGGATGGCGGCGACGGCGTCGCTCCTGGCCGAGGGAGCCAGGAACCGCTTTTTCAGCTCGCCCATGGGCACCCGTTTCACGAGGACTTCCTGGAGCGATCCGCGGGCGCGGAACTTCGGACTGTTCTGGGCGTCCAGCAGAGCCTGGTCCCACGTCGTCCGGCGAATGCGCGCCACCGTCGTGCGGAAGAGCTCTTCGTTCGGGCCCGTCGGCGGCTCGCGGGCCCAGACCTTGACGAGTTCGGCAAAGGCCCCGGCATCGCCGTTGCGGGCCAGCCAGTGCATCAAGGCATCGGTGGTGGCCTGGCTGATATTCGGCTGGCGGAGCGTCTCGAGCACGAACCCCGTCAGGGCCGGATCGTCGCGCTGCAACAGGTAGTTCCGCAGGTCCCGCTGCAGCCGGGGTGGCACGTTCGGATTGCCCCACAACGCCGCCAGCGTTTCCTTCGAGTGAGAGCCCGTCGTCTGGAGGTGCATCACCAGCGCCAGCGACGCCTGCCGATGCTCGATGGGGACATCCTCGTCCAACACGCGCTGAATATTGTGCCTGGCCACCACGACGGGCGGATAGGCGCCGCGACGGTCCAGCTTCTTCTCGTACTCGGCCACCGTCACCGGCGGACGGGCGATCGGCTTGTCACAGCCGGGCGCAGCGAGGAACGCTCCGGCCAGCAGCACAGCCGCCAGGGCGGTCGCCATCGGTCCTGTTAACCATCGTCGCATTGTCAGCAAGGGCCCCTACAAATAAGCGACGGCCCACAGACCGCCGCATGGCCCGTGAATTGTAGCGATTCCAAGTTCCATGGCAAGAGGCAAAGGCGAGCATACCTTCCCGATCTCTTTTGCCCACTCCCGCGCCGGGGGCGGTTGCAAAACTAGCCCCGCCCCACTAGACTTGCCGCGCTATGGCACTTTCCGACAAGAATCTGGCCGAGCAGTTGGCGATCCTCGCACGAGGGACGGAAGCGATCTACACCGAAGCGGACCTGGCCGAGCGCCTCAAGGCCGCCGCCGAGCAGAACCGCCCGATGCGGGTGAAGCTCGGCATGGACCCGACGGCCCCCGATATCCACCTGGGCCATTCGGTCGTGCTGCGAAAAATGCGACAGTTTCAGGACCTCGGCCACAAGGCGGTGCTGATCATCGGCGATTACACCGCCCGCGTGGGTGATCCGTCGGGGGAGAACAAGACCCGCCCGGTCCTGACGCCCGAGGAGATCGAGGCCAACGCCGCGACGTATTTCGAGCAGGCGGGCAAGATCCTCGATACCTCGCCCGAGAAGTTCGAGGTCCGCAACAACAGTGAATGGCTGAAGGATCTGAGCTTCGCCGACGTCCTGAAGCTGGCCGGCCAAATGACCGTCGCGCGGATGATGGAGCGCGACACGTTCGAGCAGCGTTACAAGGCCGGTGTGCCCATCGGCGTGCACGAGTTCCTCTACCCGCTGATGCAGGGCCACGACAGCGTCTGCATCGAGGCGGACGTCGAACTGGGCGGCACGGACCAGACGTTCAACAATCTCGTCGGCCGACAATTGCAGGCCAATGCCGGCCAGCAGTCGCAGATCGTCCTGATCATGCCCATTCTCGTCGGCCTCGACGGCGTCGAGAAGATGAGCAAGTCCAAGGGCAACTACGTCGGCATTACCGACGAGCCCAACGACATGTTCGGCAAGATCATGTCGATGCCCGACGATCTGATGAGCAACTATTTCACCTTGCTGACCAGCACGCCGCCCGACGAGGTGGCGACGTTGTGCGACAGCGAGCAAACACACCCGCGTCAGGCCAAGGCCCAGCTCGGCCGGCTTGTCGTCGCCCAGTATTACGGCGACCCGGCCGGCGCCGCGGCGGCAGCCGAGTTTGACCGCGTATTCTCCGAGCGCCAAAAGCCCACGGACATGCCCGACATCCCCGTCCCCGCCGGCGGGATGAAGCTGGTGGACCTCATCGTCTCAGCCGGATTCGCCAAGAGCAAAGGCGAAGCCCGCCGCCTGATCACCCAAAACGCCGTCAGCATCGACGACGCCAAGATCACAGACGTCGACGCCGACATAACGCCCAAGGGCGGCGAAGTCCTCAAAGTCGGCAAGCGACGGTTTGGGCGACTTGTCGCCAATGATGAATGATGAACTCTTGATGCTGAATTGAGGGAACGACTCGCGACATCTGGACTCAGCGCGGCGGCGGGCAACTGTGCCTGCCCCGTTGGGGCTGCCCGTGCTAGGAACTTGGCCATAAGGGAGACGTCTTATGCACCAGAAGACAGTCGCTGTAGCTCTTACGGTATGCATCGCCCTGATGCTGTCTGTGGGGTGCGGAGACGACCAGACCCGATCAGAAAGACGAGTCCGTCGATTGCTGAAGGATCTGCGTTCATCCAACGTGAAGGTCCGGAGGAAGGCTGCGGAGGCGCTACAAGTTTGCAATTGGGGGACCACACCTGCTGCGGCAGCTCTTTCGGAAGTACTTGTTGAGGATAAGGACGTCGAAGTCCGACGTCTGGCGGCTATCGCGCTGGGCAGCATTCGTGTCCGTAGTCAGGTGGTCGTGAAGGCCCTGATGCACGGATTGCGGGATGGAGATGGGATCGTCCGGGACGAAAGTGCAAGAGCGTTGGGGGAAGTCGGTCCGATTGCAAAGGCTGCCGTGCCGTCCTTGATCCGCCTGTTGCACGATGATGGTGAACATGTCGAGATCCGTCAGGCAGCTGCAGGGGCCCTGGGGGAGATTGGTGCGGAGGCAAGTGAAGTTGTTCCGGCGTTGGTGGAGGCGTTGTCCGCCAAGCCGTATGGCGTTCGCAGCTCTGCCGCCGTAGCTCTTGGTTTCATGGGCCCGCCCGCCAAGGATGCGGCTATGGGGTTGGCTGTCTGCCTAGACACGGACAAACACGGTGTTGTCCGCATGGAAGCTGCGACGGCCCTTGGGAGGATTGGTCCGGGGGCAAGTGAGGCTGTTCCGGCGCTGGCAAGGGCATTATCCCACAAGTTGAACGTAGTGCGCGAGTCGGCCGCCGAAGCGCTTGGCAAGATTGGCCCGCCGGCCAAGGAGACAGCTATGGCGTTGGCCGTCTGCCTGGAGACGGACAAAGACAACGGCGTCCGCATGGCGGCTGCACGCTCCCTTGGGCAAATTGGCGTTGCCGCGAAAAGAGTTGTCGTTGCCCTAACCCGCGCGGCAAATGATCCTGACGCCGAAGTCCGCATTCGGGCCGCGAAGTCCCTCTCGCAGATTACGGACGATCCCAAGATCGTTGTTCCCGCACTGGTGGCTTGCCTTGGCAGTCGTGACCCGGCGGCGCGCTACCAAGCTGCTACGGCGCTGGGAAAGATGGGATCTGAAGCTCAAGACGCTTTGCCCGCATTGCAGAAATTGGCTCGCGCACCTGGCACATCGGCGTCGGTGCGAGAGGTCGTAGAGCAGGCGATTGCGGAGATCCAACAGCAACTCCCAGCAACTGCACCTCAGCCGTAGGGTGGGCAACTTGTTGCCCACCATCGCAGGGCGCTCGGACCCCCGTGGGCAACAAGTTGCCCACCCTACGCCTGATAGCGTCCCGCCTACTCCTGGGACAGGGCCTTCTTGGCGTGTTCGTAGAACTCGTCGGGGCGGAGGGGCTTGTCGGAGGTGTTTAGTTCGGCTGTGGCGGCTAGGGCTTTGATCTTGTCTTTGATGATGAATTGCAGGCAGGCGGGAAGGTGATGGCCCTGCATGCGGTGGAGGCGGACGCAGTCGCGGCAGTTGCCGTGCCAGTGGCACTTGGTTTTCGGGCACGGGCAATCGCCGCACTCCCCTGCCTCCAGCCGCTCGACCCACCCCTTCAGCTGTTGGGCGTATTGTTCCTTTGTTTCGGCCATAGCATGTCATGATACCATGGGCCGGATGCGGCGCGCATGCTTGAAATGGCGCCAGCCCGAGTGGAGAATCTGCGGGCGTTCGATGCGCGGCGGATTAGGAAATCCGCCGCGCTTGGCGAAGTTACCTTCCTGCGCGGTGGGTTTCCTAACCCACCGCGTTTCGGCTTGGAGATGCAGATGAGTCGTTCCAAGGATATTGAGATGCTTCGCGGCTTGGCCGAGGCGTATGCCGAGGCGGCGGCTGACCCGCGCTATGACGAGCTGCGCCAGTTGTGGCGTGACCACAACAGCCTCAAGCCGGTGCGGCCGTTGTTTTGCCTGCGGCCCGACGGCGGCGAGGGCGAAGTGCCGGAGGTGATGCATCGCGAGTGCGAGGATGACTCCCTGTACCCGCTGGAGCACCAGCTTCGGTTCGGCCTGTGGCGGCACGCGTATCCGGATGACTTCATCATCGAGCCGTGGCTGTCGGTGCGGGCGGCGTTCACTCACACCGGCTGGGGCGTTGGCGGCGACCGCGTCCAGGACGGCTATTCCTTCAAGATCACCGATTACCCGCTCAAGACGCTCGACGACGTCGACAAGCTCGTCCCGCCGCGGCATGAAATCGATGGGGCCGCTACGGCTGAACGCTATGAGCGAGTGTGTGAGGCGGTCGGCGATCTGATTCCCGTCGATCTGGACCGCAGCCCCTGGTACAACGTTTGGTCATCGGACCTTTCGACCGACCTGGGGTGGCTGAGAGGGATCCAGCAGTTCATGTTCGATATGGTGGATGAGCCGGCCAAGCTGCATCGGGTGATGGCGTTCATGCGCGACGGCATCCTGGCCGTTCACCAACAGGCCGCCGATGCCGGCGACTGGGGGCTGTCAGCGTCGAACACGCTGACGATGCCTTACGCCAACGAGCTTCCCGGCCCGGCCGCCAACGTGTGCGGCGTGGATCGAAAACAGTTGTGGTGGTTCACGCCCAGCCAGGAGTTCACGCTGGTCTCGCCGGCGATGCACGAGGAGTTCCTGCTGCAGTACCAACTGCCGATCATGGCCCAGTTCGGGCTGATCGCCTACGGATGCTGCGAGGACCTGACCAACAAGATCGACATGCTGCGGCAGATTCCCAATCTGCGGCGGATCGGCGTGGCCCCGGTGGCGGACCTGGCCAGGTGTGTCGAGCAGATCGGCGCGGACTACTCGATCTCCTGGCGCCCGAACCCGGCGGAGATGGTGTGCGTGGGCTTTGACGAGAACCGGGTGCGTCGCATTATTTCGGAGGGTCTTCAGATCGCCCGCGGCACGCACTTTTCGATCGTGCTGAAAGATGTCAGCACCATCGAAAACGACCCCCGCCGCCTGACCCGCTGGGCCGAAATCTGCCGAGAGGAAATCGAGACAATCACCTGAGCGTCTCTCGGGGCGATCGATCTACGGCGTTTTTGTCTCGTCGCCCGTCAGATCGCCTTCGGTCTCCAAAGGGGTAGCGACAATAAAGGGCACATCGGCGTCAACGAGGCAGAACACCTCGTCGCCGTGGACCTGCGCACCGGAGGCGTTGTAGGGGACAATGACCCGCGACTTGCCCTCGATGTTCATGTACTTCACCGAGCCGAAGGTCCGCCCGCCCGGGTTCTCGGCCAGGATGATCGTGTTGCCCTCATCGCTGATCGAAATGGGCATGATCGGCGCCCGGCGCGAGATCCTGAGCGGCTTGACCTCGGACTCCGGGTCGACGGGCATGACGTTCAGAATGTGATCCGTGCCGACGGTATTGTAGTCCCAGCACATCTGCCCGATCGCGACATACTTAGCCGACGGGCTGATCGCGGCGGTGACGGGCTTTTGCCTTCGGGCGTTACGCACGGATCGGAGCACCTTGCCGTCCGAGGCCCGAAGGACCACCACGTCCGCCTTGGCGTGGGTGACGCCGCGGGTCATATCCGCTTTGTGGGCCATCATCACCAGGATCTTGCCGGCGGCGTCGGCGGCCAGAACGCGCCCGCGAAACTTGGTCCGACCGAGCTTCTTGCCTTTGGGCGAATACATGTAGACGAAGCCGAACTTCTTGTCGATCTGGCGCGAGACGGCGAGCCGCTTGTTGCCCAGCCAGCAGGCCCATGCCCGTTCCGGCTGGGGGATCTTGGCGATAATCTTGCCGGTCTTGACGTTGCGGACGATAAACAGCGCGCGCACCGGGTATGTCCGCCGCAATAGCGAGATCAACTGCAGCTTGTTGTCCGGAGAGTACTCGATGGAGTACACGTCGAAATGGGCCGTCAGCTTCCGGTCGATGGTGTTGGCGGCGTCGTCCGTCATGCCGGAGGTCGTATCCAGCACGTACGTGCACCAACGGCTCGAGTACCATGACTGATCGGCCTCGTGCCCTTCCAGCCGGCGTATCTGGTTGTAGAAGACCTGCTTGCCGTTGGGAGAGACCCGCACATACTGGAGCCACGGATGCGGATCGACGTAGCTGGGCAGCACCCAACGGTCTTTCGTGCGCTCGCCGTCCTCACCCTCTTCGCCGGCGGGCGGGTCCTCCTGCCCGTGGGCGCGCGGCCCGTCGGCGACAAAGCCCACAAGAGCCAGAATCAGACCCATCGAAATCAGTACGACCCATACATTCTTTCCCAACATGGCAAGCCCCTTTCCTTTACGTGCGCCTGGCCACTTTACCACCCAGAACCTACCACAGCATGGGATAAAAAGGAAGTCCACACTCCCTGCTGAAAAGAAAAAGAAAAAGGCCCGAAACCGTTCCACCGATTGCGAGCCGATGAGTGTTTCGGGCCGATGGGTGTGCGGAAATTTGTGAAGCGCCTGTCAATGCTCTCGATGCCCTAGCGACGGGGACGTTTGGCTTTCTTGGCAGTCTTGCGGGTCGCTTTCTTGGTGGTCTTGGTGGCCTTTTTCTTGGCCTTCTTTGCGGTTTTGCTCTTGAGGCCCAGCCCGTAGAAGCTCACCATCTTCGCGCAGGTCCTGGTGCGGATTTTGCCGGCGTTGCCGGCTTGGCCGAAGGCGATCATCCGCTGCTTGCAGACCTCGGCCATCGCTTCGCGGGCAGGCCTGAGATAGTCGCGCGGGTCGAACTTCTCGGGCGTCTCGGCGAAGACCTTGCGGATCGCGCCGGTGATCGCCAGGCGATTGTCGGTGTCGACGTTGATCTTGCGGACGCCGTGGCGGATGCCCCGCTGGATTTCCCTAATCGGCACGCCGTAGGTCTGCTTTATCTTGCCGCCATACTTGTTGATGATGTCCTGCAGGTGCTGCGGGACGCTCGATGAGCCGTGCATCACCATATGTGTGCTGGGCAGGCGCTTGTGGATTTCCTCGATGACGTCCATGCGCAGCACATCGCCGGTGGGCTTGCGGGAGAACTTGTAGGCCCCGTGGCTGGTGCCGATCGCGACGGCCAGCGCGTCGACGCCGGTGGCGGCGACGAACTGCTCGGCCTGGTCGGGATCGGTCAGGTGGGCCTGGGCCTCGGCCTGGGACAGCCCCGCCCCGTGGCCGTCTTCGATGCCGCCCAGTGCGCCCAGCTCGCCCTCGACCGTGACGCCCCTCTTGTGCGCGGCGTTGACGACCTTGCGGGTGACCTTGACGTTGTGTTCGTAGGTGGCGAGGCTCTTGCCATCCTCGCTCAGCGAGCCGTCCATCATCACCGAGGTGAAGCCCTGCTTGATAGCGCTCATGCAGGTCTCGGGGCTGTTGCCGTGGTCCTGGTGCATGACGATGGGCAGCTTGGGGTTCAACTCAACTGCCGCCAGTATCAGGTGACGGAGGTAGTCGTCGTTGCTGTATTTCCGCGCGCCGCGGGAGGCCTGGACGATCACGGGCGAGTCGGTTTCGGTCGCGGCCATCATGATCGCCTGGATCTGCTCCATGTTATTGACGTTCAGGGCGACGACGCCGTAATCGTTCTCGGCGGCGTGGTCCAGCAGGATTCGCATCGGTACCAGTGGCATGGGGCTTCTCCATCCGTTGGGCTTAAGGTCCTATTTCGTGACGTCTCGACGACCGAGCGCGGGGATTATACGGACGCTTCGCCGCCCAAAGAAATATATTCCTGAATCGCCCGCCGGCAGGTGGCGTTAGTAAGGGGTCCTGACGGCCGGTTTGGCGAGAGGCTTGATCTTGATGGCCTTGATGTGAGGGGCTTTGACGCCCCGCTTGATGCCGTAAGGGCTCCTGCCCGGGGTGACGGTCTTGATGCGCGGGCCGGCGACCCTCGGCCGGCTGACGGACAACGGGCGTCGGCGGCCAGACTTTTGGCTGTTGGCATGGGACCGGGCCACCAGGGCCAGATGGATAGCGATCGCCTGCAGACGACGGACGTCCTGGGGCGCCGCGCACGTGGCTGCGACCTGCCGCACGAACTTCTCGCCGGCGCCATCGGGGAGGTGCTGCAGGATGTAGAGCCCAGCCCGATTGACGACGCTCGATCCGCCGCTTCGGCGGGTGCGCAGGACGGCCAGTTCGACGCCGATCACGGCGGCGGCCTCGGTATCGTTGGCGGCGGCGATGGCCTCGACGGCCTGAATGGCCTGACGCTTTGTTTCAGCCTCGCTCCGGTGGGGGCCGGCCAACTGCTTGACTTGTTCGGCGGCGGCCTGAAGCTGTGGCGAGATCGGGTGGCCGGTCAGTTCGCGCCGCAGCCAGAGCGCCCGGAGAAACTCGCGAAGGCGAAACGGCTTCCGCAGGACGGTCGCCAAAGGGGCGGCGGCCTCTGTGGCGCCGACAGCGGCGCAGGCCTCAAGTTCGGCCTCAACGCTCGTCTTGCCCGCGCGTTGGGCCAGCCAGGAAACGTACAGAGCGCGAGCCTGTTGTCGAGGCCGATCCAGCAACGCTCGCCGCGCCGCCCGGAACACCAGGCGGTCTTCGCTGGCGACCAGGCCGATCAGCCAGTCCGTCACGTCCGCGCTGTCGCAGGTCTGCATGGCGCGGATCGCGCCGCTTCGGTGAGGCGAACCGATCGCGATGAGGTACTCGACGGCCTCGATCGACTCGGCCCCCCGCAGCGCCAGGGTCTGATAGCACAACGCGGCCAGATCGCTTTTGGCATCGATGCGCTGGAGGAGGGTCATTGCGGCATCGATGGGGTCGGCGCCGCCGGCCAGCTTCAGTCGTTGCTGCAGCACGGGCCATCGCATTTGGGGCAGGCAGGCGAAGACGGCATAGTTTTGGCCGTTGCCGAGGTGGACGATTTCGGCTCGGCGCCCGTTACGCCGGTGGGGCCGAAGTCGCTTCTGGAGCTCGGCGCCGGCCTTGGCGTAATCGGCCAGCGGCACGCACCAGAACTGAACGTATACGTGCGTAGCCTGGTCCAGCGACTGGCGCCACTGATCGTCGGGCAGGTTGCTGAGGACCCAACTGGCCCGCGCGGCGGCCGCACGGGTGGCCGCGCGCCCGTGGATCAACTCGGCCGGCACGCGAATCAGACACGTCGGGCCGCGGATGCCGTCGGCGAGCGGGACGTTCGGCAGGAACAGGTCGACTTCAGGCGCCCCCCCGGCCTGCGATGCGGGAAACGCGCCGAGCAACTGCTGGACATAGTAGGGATACGTCTTCGCCGGCGGGGGCGCAGACGGCTGGGCGACGGCAACACTCGTCGCCAGACACAGGCACGTCAAAATAGCGACTCGTCGCTGCATTAGATGAAAGGACTCTCTTACGTCCCCGTCCTTCCTTCTTCGGCTACATCGCGGCGTAAAGTTCAGAAACTTATACCGAGTCCCGGAAAACACTGTCCGTATGAATTCCCTGCACGAGATGTCACCGGCCCAGGCCGGTGGGACCTCCATATCCTCGGGCAGACTACCTACCGGTCGCCGGCCGAGTCAAGCATATCCTTCAGATTAATCGCCTCCGTCGGGATGCCGATATCGGCGACGACCACACGCCCGGTGTAGGCGGCCGATTCGGGCGCATCAAAGCCTCGCTTGCGGGCGACGAATGTCACGGTTGCCGTCGCCCGGACGGTGGGGTCCCCCGCCCTGCCGGTATCGCAATCCAGCCCGGTGGGAATATCCACCGCCAGCACCGGCCGATCGGCGGCGTTGATCTGTCGGACGGCCTCGGCCATCGATCCTCGCAGCCCGCCGGTGATGCCCGTGCCGCCGACGGCGTCGACCACCAGATCCGCCCCGGCCAGTGTCCGGGCCAGCGAGCCCAGGTCCGCTTCGGCGACATCCCGGACGGGGACGGCAAGCCGCGTGAGGATTTGGAGGTTGGCGTCGGCGTCGGCGGTGAGCTTGTCGCGGGCTGCGACCAGATAAACAGCAACATCGATACCACGGAGGTTCAGATGGCGGGCGATGACGAACCCGTCGCCGCCGTTGTTGCCGGCCCCGGCGACGATGGCGACCGAGCCCTGCGATGACGGGCCCAGGAGTTCGGCGGCGAGATCCGCCGCCTGGCGGCCGGCGTTTTCCATCAACACCAGGCTGCAGACGCCCCACTGCTCGATCGCGCAGCGGTCAATCGCCCGGACCTGCTGGCGGGTCAGGCTGTCCATGTTGGGCCAACCGGCAAGGGCGTGCTAGGCCAGCACTTCGTCCAGCGCCGCTTTGAGGTCGCTCTTTTGCTGAAGTCCGACGAATTTCTTGGCGACCTCACCGCCGTTGAACAGGATCAGGGTTGGGATGGCGCTGATGCCGAACTTCATCGACGTGTCCCGGGCGGCGTCGGTGTCGAGCTTGCAGACCTTTGCTCGGCCGGCGTACTCATCGCCGAGTTCCTCGATCGTCGGCGTCAGCATCTTGCACGGCATGCACCATTCCGCCCAGAAGTCCACCAACGTGGGAATGTCGGACTGGAGCACCTCCTGCTCGAAGTTGACGTCGGTGACTTCGACCACATGTTCGCTACTCATGTCGAACCTTTCTTGTTCATCCGTGATGACGATAGCTGGATCGCGGGCGGCGGCGCCGGGCCCGCACCCCAGCATCCTACGGATGGCCGGGCGACCTTGTCAACCCGGCGACTTTCCACCCGCCCGCAGCGCGGATAATTAGTGACACCCCGGCGGGCGGAAGGTATAGTAAGTATACGCGCGGGGCGTAGCGGAGAACCCGCATTGGACAGGGAGATATTATGATTCGGGATCGACACGTCGTGTGGTGCTCGTGGCTGTGGGTGGTGGTGGCCTGGGCGATGCTGCTAGGCGCCGCCGACGCCCAGATGCGACAGGAGCGGGACGAGGACAAGGAAGTCTCGCTGGCCTTGATGAACGGGGATCTGGTCGAGGGCGATTTCGTCCGTGCCGACGAGAAGGAAATCGTCATCAAAGTCAACGGCGTCGACCGCGTCGTCAAGGTCGAAGACGCTCACCCGACCGATCTGTTCGATCTCCGCGTGTGGGTGATGGCCCGCGACAACCCGCGGATTTTCGTCGAATATGGGCGGCGGTACCTGGCGGGCCGCTATGCGGATAAAGCGATGGCCAATGAGTGGTTCGGCAAGGCCCTGGCCGTGGACAAGTCCCTGCAGACGCTGATCGATGAGGTGCGGCAGAATCCCGATCGGCCGGTGGACGTCAATCCCGACGCCAAAGTCGAGGGCCAGAAATTCCGCCAGTCCGACCCGGAGATGGAAAAGGCCGTTCTGGAGGTCTCCGAAGGCTGGTACCGGCTGATTAAGAAACGCGTCAACAAGAAGTGCGCGCGAGTCGAGACTGAACACTTCCTGATCTACACGACCTGGAAAAAGGCGGACCACAAGAAACTGGGCAAACAGTTGGAGAAGCTCTACAGCACGCTGTGCCGCAAGTTCGACATCCCCAAGGAAGAGAACATCTGGACGCCCAAGATGCCCATCTACTGTTTCTGGAAGCAGAGGGATTTCCAGCGGTTTTATGTGGAGGCCTTCGATCGCCGCTCGCCACCGGCCGCCGGACTGTGCGGGCATCGGCTGAGCTTCTCCTATGTGATCCTCAACCAGATGCGAAACCCCGGGCGATCGGTGAAACAGGACCGCCAGTGGTTCTACGAGGTCCTCGTCCACGAGACGACGCACGCGTTCAATAACCGCTATCTCAGCGACATTCATCTGCCGACGTGGTTCAACGAGGGCATCGCCGAATACATGGCCGCCTCGCTCGTGCCCGGCTGCATGGCCGATGGCGACTGGCGGGTGGCCACACGGTATGTTCGCGACGGGCTGGTCGATGTCAGCCACAACTTCGAGCGGTTCGGCGGCAGACGTCTTGACTATGCCGTCGTCCAGAGCATGGTGCGATACATGCTCCACAAGAAGAACAAGAAGAAGTTCATCAAGTTCTACAAACTGCTCAAGGCCGGCAAGAGCCAGAAAGAAGCCCTCGACGAAGCCTACGGCTGGGACGAGGCCGAACTGATCGATCGCTGGATGAGGGCGTCCCGGAAAATGTAGGCCACATCGGCCGCCATGTCATCTGCTCGGCGCGATGACGCGGCGATTTGAGGATGTGGAGTTTCGCCAACCCCCTGCCGAGGCCGGCCAATTCAACTGGCCCGGGCGGGATTTGAACCCGCACGTCCCGAAGGACAAGGGATTTTAAATCCCTAGCGTCTGCCAATTCCGCCACCGGGCCGAATACTGTCTCGAAGTATGCCACATCGCCCGCAGCGGCCGCAGAAAAATCCCTAGCGTCTGCCAATTCCGCCACCGAGCCGAATACTGTCTCGAAGTATGCCACATCGCCCGCAAGGGCTGGAAACAAATCCCTGGCCTCTGCAATAGCATACCGTGCTGTCTGTAGAATCCTATCGGCTAACGTTGCTGCGGGGGTCCCTTGATCTTCAAGAATCGTCCGACGTAAGATGCCCTCACCGAGTCGTCGCCCATGCCGGGACGGCGACGTTTGTTGGAGGCCGCGATGACGCCCCGCGAACGGATGCGAGAGTTTTATGCCGGCCGGCCTGTGGATCGGGTGCCTAACGGCCTCGGCGGCTGCGAGACGGCCGGGATGCACGTGCTGGCCTATGAGAAGCTCAAGGGCGTTCTCGGCGTCAGCGACCCGACCAACCGCATGTGTACCTTCATGTGCAACGCCGTCTTCGAGCCGTCCGTCATCGACGCCATGGACGGCGACCTGATCCTGCTCAATAGCTGCATGTGCGGCGCGCCCTTCCGCGGCCCGCTGGCCGAGGGCCGGTGGCGCGAGCAGACGATCTGGGATACGACCATCCACGTCCCCAACGACTGGACATTCCGCCGCGACCGGGACGGGACCGTCTGGTGGGAAGACTTCGGCCTCAAATGCCCGCCCGGCGGCCTGTACTTCGACTGGCCGTCCACCACGGACTCCCACACCGAACTTCCCGACCTGGACGACCTCCCCTCCCCCGACGATTTCAATCCGTCGCATGATGTGCCCGACGACGTCCTGCGACAGTTGGAGACGACGGCCCAGTGGCTGTATGAGACGACCGACTACTCGATCGTCGTCGGCGAGACGATCGGCGACCTTCAGGCCAAGCCCGGCGGCCTGCAGGCCTGGTGGATGCGGATGGTGGTCGAGCCCGATCTCTGCCACGCCTTCCTGGACAAGATGGTCGAGGCGTCCCTGGCCCAGTTGCGGCAGGTGCACGATGCGGTCGGCAAGTATTGCGACGCGATGATCTTCGCCGACGATATCGGCGACACTCGCGGCGTGACCTGCGGGCCCGACCTGTGGCGGGCGATCTACAAGCCCCACTACAGCCGGCTGTGGAGCCAATGGAAGACGATCACCAATATGACCAGCATGCTGCACTGCTGCGGGTCGGTGGTCGACATCATGGGCGACTTCGTCGACTGCGGGCTGGGCATCTTCAATCCGATCCAGGTCTCCGCGCGCGGCATGGAGGCCGAATCCCTCGCCGAGCAGTTCGGGCCGGACCTGATCTTCTACGGCGGCGCGCTGGATGCGGTGCTCACGCCGCCGTGGGCGCCGGTGGAGGAAGTCTACGAACAGGCCAAGCGCGTCATCTCGGCCTTTGCGTCCAAAGGCCGATACATCTTCGCCGGCGTCCACAACCTCCCACCCGACACCCCCGCCGAACACCTGGAAGCGATCCTGCGAGCTTACCGCGACGTCCGCGAGCTGCCGGCACAGACCCAGGCCAAGGAAGCATCACAATGAAAGCGTTTTCGATTACGGATTTCGGGGCTGTCGGTGACGGCAAGACCAAGTGCACCGAGGCCTTCAAGGCGGCGATCGACGGGGTCAAGAAGGCCGGCGGCGGGACGGTTGTTGTGCCGGCGGGCGTGTTTTATACCGGGGCTATTCACCTGACCAGCCACATGACGCTGCAGTTGGAGTCCGGCGCGACGATCCTGTTTTCGGGCGAGTTCGACGATTATCCCTTCGTCGAGAGCCGCTGGGCGGGCACGGAGCTGTGGATGTTCAGCCCGCTGCTGTTCGGCAAGGATCTGGTCAACGTGACCATCAGCGGCAAGGGCACGATCGACGGCAACCCGCAGACGTGGTGGGACCACTTCGACAGGGTCATGGCCTCGGGCGACACCGAGCCGATCTGCGAGCATGGGCGCAAGCTCGCCAAGTTGAACGCGGGCCGATACGAAGATACCGACGCCGGCGGCGGTGGGTTGTTCGCCCAGTTCCTGCGCCCGCCGCTGGTGCAGCTCAATAACTGTCGCGACGTGCGGCTGGACGGGTTCGTGGTGCAGAACTCGCCGTTTTGGAACACGCACCTGGTCTACTGCACCAACGCGACCGTCCACGACGTGACGTTTCGCAACCCCAACGGCGCGCCCAACGGCGACGGGCTGGATCTCGATAGCTGCAACGGCGTGCGGGTGAGCAATTGCTGTTTCGATACGAACGACGATTGCCTCGCGCTCAAGAGCGGGATGAACGATGACGGCTGGCGCGTGGGCAAGCCGACCCAGAATGTGACGATCACCAACTGCACGATGCTCCGCGGCCACGGCGGCGTGGTGATGGGCTCCGACGGGGCCGGCGGCGTCAGGAACGTCACCGTCAGCAATTGCGTGTTCATCGGCTCGGACCGCGGTATTCGGCTGAAGTCCAACCGCGGCCGCTACAGCGTGTTCGAGGACCTGCGGTTCGAGAACATCATCATGAAGGACGTGATGTGCCCGTTCGTGATGAACCTCTACTACACGTGCGGCGCGACCGAGCGGACGCGCCAGATTATCAGCGACCCCAACGCCCGCGAGATCGTCGATTCGACCCCGCAGATTCGCAACATTCACTTCGCCAACATCACCGCGCGCGGGCGCACCGCGGCGGCCGGCGTGTTGCTGGGCCTGCCCGAGCGGCCGATCGAGAACGTCACGTTCGACAACGTCGTGATCGACGTGACCCCGCGCGACTTGGCCTACTGCCCGGCGATGGCGTTCAACGTGCCCACCGACATGAACGCCCAGGGCCTGTGGGGCCGACACGTCAAGAATCTGACCATCCGCAACAGTTCAATCACCGTCGACGCCCGCTCAGCCATCGAACTGCACGATAGCGACCGCATCCAACTAACCCACACCCGCCTGGAAACCCGAGACCCCTCCGCCCAGGCCGTCCTCCTGGACAACGTCACCGACGTCGACATCCACGCCTGCCGGCAACGCCCGGCAATGTAGGTCGCGCCCGGCCGATGGGCAGAGGCGGCGGGCGGTTTTTCAATCGACATTCGGCAATGGGCCATCGACAATCCCCGCCATGCTGGGCATGTACGTACATACGCACTGGGGCTACAACCACCCCTACGCCGCGCGAACGTGGACCATCGACGACTGGCGGGGGTATCTCACCGGCCTAAGCCGCCTCGGCTACGACACGGTCATGATCTGGCCTCAGTGCGATTCCATGCCGCCTGAACCGACCGAATCGGACCTGGTGTGGCTGACCCGCCTCGGCGAGGTCGTGGACATCGCTCATCGCGAACTGGCCATGAAGGTGCTGATGGTGCTCTGCCCCAACACCATCGGCAATGAGGCATCGGCGACGTATGCCTTCACGGCACGCCCCTACTTCGTCACCGAGAAGAAAATCAACCCCGCCGACCCCGCCGAGCGCGAGATGTTCATCGAAGGAAGGCGGAAGCAGCTCTCCCCCATCGCCAAGGCGGACGCGCTGGTCATCATCGACAGTGACCCGGGCGGCTACCCCGGCGCGACGGGCGAGCAGTTCGTCGATTTGCTGGTTGATCAGGTTGAGGTGTTCCGTTCTTTCAATCCCGCCGGCGAGTTCGTCTATTGGATGTGGTCCGGCTGGGATGCGACCTGTCGGTTCTGGGCGGCGGCTGACGAGGACGGCGAGGCAGACCACCCGGCCCAAACGGCTGATGAGTTCGTGCAAACACTGCAACAGATCGCTGAGCGCGTGCCCGAGCCGTGGTGGGTGCTCGCGAGCTTCCCGTCCCACAACGAGGCGCTGGATGCGACCGGCCTGCGCAGCAAGGCGATGTGGAACCCCTACGGCCTGATCGAGGGCGAGCCCACTTTCCCGCTGACCAACTACCACGTCGACAAAGTCGCCGAGACCGTCACGTCGGCGGAACTGGCCCGCTATCCGCTGGGCGTGATGGGCAACAGCCAGACCCACTGCCTGCAATTGCCACTGACCTACGCCTTCAGCCGGCTTGCCCAAGGCGCGCCGCGGGACGAGATCGATCTGAAGGGGTTCGCCGAGCGACTTGTGCCCGGGCTGGGTCAAACCATCAGCGCCGGGTGGGAGTTGATCGAATCGGACGACGCCGACGCCCAACGAGCGGCCGCCAAGCGAGTGCAGGATGCGGTGTGGTCGGTCGACGGGATCGGGGCGTTGGGCGGGCTTTTGTTCGGTGGCCCCGAGCGGTTCATGACGGATCTGGCGATGAATCTGGAAGTCCGCGCGGCCATCAACGACCTGACGCACTCCGACAGCCCCGACCACATGGCCGGCGCGCTGCGAAGCATGCTGGACGTGGTAACCCCCTATCAGCGGCGACTGGGCTTTACCGATGCCTGCTACGGCCCGCTGTATGCCGCCCTGAGTGACGTCTTGGGCAAGCTCGATGACGACGGCCTCAACACGGCTTTGGCGCGATGGACCGATTGGTCCGACCCAACCGTCCGCAACGGCGCCTTCGTCGCCTTGCTGGATGCCGCCGAGAGTTTCTGCCGCCGCAGCGGCAGCGAGATGGAGGCCAAATGACCGGCCGCGAGAGAATGCTGAAGACACTGGCCTTCGAGCCGGTGGATCGTCCGCCGACGTTCGAGAGCCTGTTCGATCTGACCGAAGAGAAGTTCGGCCTGCCCTGGCCGGACGTGGACTGGGAGAAATGCTCGCGGGACGATAAGCTCCGGGCCGTCGATCAGTGCGTGCCCATCTACGCGAAGATCGTCGAGGCCTATCAGTGGGACGCGATGATCGTGTGGCGTCCGTGGTCGGATCCCCTGGCCGTCAAAGCTGTCAAAGAGGCAATGGGCGACGAGGTCCTGGTCGGCACGATGGTCGGGCCTAGCGGCTGGGGGTTCGACTACATCTCGGGCTTCCATGATTGGGAGACCTTCGCCGTTCAGCTCCACGAGCGCCCGCACGAGCTGCACGACATAGCCGAGAAGATGACACAAGACGTCTTCGCCCTGACCGACCAACTCGCCGACGCGGGCTGCGACTTTGTCCTGCTGCTCAACGACGTGGGCTGCAACCGAGGCATCTTCATTCGCCCCGAGCAGTTCGCCGAGCTGGTCACGCCCTACACGCAGCGCCAGGCGGAGCACATCGCCCGGCGCGGCATGATCCCGATGTGGCACAGCGACGGGAACCTGATGAGCATTCTGGATCAGATCTTGAGCTTCGGCGTCAAACTCCTACACTCCATCGACCCCATGGCGGGCATGGACATCGCCGAGGTCAAGCGGCTGACCTACGGCAAGATGGCCATCATGGGCAACGTGCAGAACAGCCTCCTGCAATACGGGCCCAAAGAGGCGATCCGCGAGTCGGCTGAGTACTGCCTGACCCACGCCGCCCCCGGCAGCGGCTACGTATTCGCCGAAAGCAATAGCGTGTTCAATGGCATCCCGCTGGAGAACTACGAGTACATGCTCGAGGTCTTCCGCGAGTTTTGTGACAGACAAGACTAGAGCCCCGCGCCGGCCGCCGCTAATCGAGAATTGGTGACCCATGACCATCCCCCGCCCGGAGTATCCGCGACCCCAGTTTGTGCGAGAAGATTGGCTCTGCCTCAACGGGCCATGGCAGTTCGAGATCGATCAGGCCGATTCCGGCATCGACCGCGGCTTGTTGGATCGTGAGCTTGAACGTGAAATAGTGGTCCCCTTTCCGCCGGAGAGCGAAGCCAGCGGCATCGGCTGCTGTGACCTTATGGAGGCCGTGTGGTATCGGCGCGACGTCGATATCCCCGCCGACTGGGCGGGCCGAAAGGTGCTGCTGCACTTCCAGGCCGTCGGCACGGATGCGACGGTGTGGGTCAACGGGCAAGAGGTCGTCCGCCACCGCGGCTGCTGGACGGGGTTCGTCGCCGATCTGGCTGGCGTGGCCGGTCCCGGCGAGCGGGCCATCATCGCCCTTCGCGCCCGTTTTGACACGCGCACGACCGGCCCCCACGGCAAACAGCACAACGCCTCGCCGACCAGCATCGCCAGCCACGACTGTTGCCGCTCGACCGGCATCTGGCAGACGGTGTGGCTCGAGCCGGTCAACGAGCTCCATCTCAACCGGCCCCGCATCACGCCCGATGTGGCGAATCGGAAGTTCCGAATCACTCAGCCCGTCAGCCAGAACCGCAAGGGCTCGACCATTCGGGCGACGCTGTTGTGGGAGGGCAAGGAGCTTTCGTCGGCGGAGGTGGCGGCGGATGCGGATCTGTCGCCGTCGCTGGACCTGGTGGTCCCCGAAGACCAGCTGCACCTGTGGGATGTCGGCGAGGGCAATCTGTACGACATCACGCTGGAACTGCTCGACGCCGACGGGACGGTCGTCGATCGGGCAGACGCCTATGCCGGTCTGAGGAGCGTGACAATCGACGGCATGAAGGTGCTCATCAACGGCCGGTCGGTCTTCCAGCGATTGGTGCTCGATCAAGGCCAGTACCTCGATACGCGCCTGACGGCCCCATCCGACGAGGCGCTGCTCAAGGACCTGGAGATCACTCTGGCGGCCGGCTTCAACGGCTCGCGATTTCACGAGAAGGTCTTCGAGGAACGCTCGCTCTACCACGCCGACCGGCTTGGGCTGTTGGTCTGGGGCGAGTTCGGCGACTGGGGCTGGAACTTGCAGGACCCCAACATCGAGATGACCACCCAATGGCTGGAAGAGCTCGAGCGCGACTACAACCACCCGTGCATCATCGGCTGGTGCGGACTGAACGAAACCGTGGAGGAAATCAGCGACGAGATTCGGCCCATCGACGACATCACGCGGGCGATGTTCCTGGCGGCCAAGGCGATGGACTCGTCAAGGATCGTGCTGGACAGTTCCGGCCACGCCCACCGCGCGGCGGCAACGGACGTGTGGGACAGCCACGACTACGATTTCGCCAGCAAGCCCGACGAGTGGGCCGCCCATCACGATCAGCTTGCCGAGGGTCAGCCGCACGTCAACGCGCCGAGCTGGCTGAGCAAGCCCATCAACGGCCCCTATGGCGGCCAGCCCTACTTCTGCAGCGAGATCGGCGGCGTCTGGTGGGCGCCTCGAAACAAGGAGCTGGGCCGAAGCGAGTCGTGGGGCTACGGCGAGCGACCCGAGACGCTGGAGAGGTACCTGGAACTGTTCAAGTTCTACTGCGATCGATTCCTGGACCATCCGTTGATTTTCGGTTACTGCTGGACGCAGCTGACCGATACCGGCTCGGAGCAGAACGGCGTCGTCTACCAGGATCGAACGGACAAGCTGGATCTGGATCTGCTGCGGGAGATTCAGTCGCGCCAGGCGGCCATCGAGAGCGGCCGGGAATAACTCGCCCCGGTGCGGTTACCCGCCCATTGGATCCCAGTATTTCAGATCGTTTTCGCTGCCGGCGTCACCGGGATCGATCTCGTCGGGAGCAAATGTAGCCGTTCCCCCGTCGCCGAATAAGACGTTGAGGTCGCCCAAGTGGCGGGTGGGGGCGCGTTCGGCCCAGTCGTCCTTGGTGGCCAACGTGCCGCCGACATGAACGCCTTCGGTATCGTAGTCCAGCAGTACGATCTTGCGCACACCGCGCGGAATCTTCGCCACGCGCCAGTTCATTCCGTAGCTCAGCATGCTGGCAAAGGAGAATTCGAAAGGCCCGGAATTGCCCGGGACCCCAAGCGTCTCGGCGTTTGGGTCGCCGATCTGTTCGCCATCGGAATCGAACAACGCATAGTTTGCATAGTACCATTGCTTCTCGAACGTCATCGAGAACCGGTTGTTGTCCAGTTCCGTCACGTGGACGACCAGATCATCGTAGTCGTAGTCGCTGGCAGCTTCCTCGGCCTGGAGCCCTTCCTCGATCACGAGCCAATACGATTTTGGGTTCTTGCCTGGCGTGTATTGGGGAAGCAGAGCGGTCGCGTCCATGCCATCGGGATTGGTGGTGAATGTCTGGTAGTCCTCGTCGTTGAGTTTCCACACCCCCGGGCCGGGCGGGTCGCAGGCCCCCTCGTCCCAATATGGGTACCGGCCAAACAAAACCCGTGAGTTGGGCATGTGGTCGCTGCCGAGGCCGAAGTAGCTCACGTCCAGCCTCATATCGGGCATTCCGTGATGCGGAAAGTCATCCTCGGGACAATGCAGTGATTGTCTGTTCTCGCCCAGGTACGGCCAGAGCGATTCGGACCACGCATACGGTCCCAGATTGGGCCTGCCGACCGAATTGGAGCAAAACGCCGTGTAGGCCTGGCCAAGGTAATGAAGATTGGCCAAGCAATGCGCCCGTCGGGCAATCGCCGGCATGCGGATCGCCGTGGGGACGATCATGCTCACCAGTACGCCCATAACGGCCAGGACGATCAGCATTTCGGTCAGCGAGAACGCCCGCGTTCTTCGGTTACGCATTACGGAACCTCAGTCGATTCTATACCGAACGTATTATACGCGAACGCCCCGTGTTGTGCACTGCAGCTAAGACATTTGTCGACAACAGATCACTGGCGGCGGCAGGGAAATCGATCGGCCCGTTTACGCCGCCGCGCCGGGACGCTATGCTTTCGACCCGCAGAAAGGAGCAGCATGACGCCCAACATCAACATCCCACGCGGCGAGCACCCACGACCCCAATTCGTCCGCGACAGTTGGCTGAACCTCAACGGCCAATGGCAGTTCGAGATCGACTCCGGCGACAGCGGCCTGGAGCGCGGCCTGAAGGATCGCGACCTGAGCGGTGAGATCACCGTGCCCTTCTGCCCCGAAAGCGAGCTGTCGGGCGTCGGCCACGTGGACTTCATGAACGCCGTGTGGTATCGGCGTGCCGTCAACGTGCCGCCCGACTGGGACGGCCAGCGCGTGTTCCTGCATTTCGGGGCGGCGGACTTCGATACCACCTGCTGGGTCAACGGCCAGGAAGTGGGCCGACATCGCGGCGGATGGGTGTCGTTCACCTTCGAGATCACCCACGCCGTCGCCGCCGGCGGCAGCGCCACGATTGTCGTCCGCTGCCGCGACAAGACGCGGGGCAACCAGCCTCGCGGCAAGCAGTGCCCCGACTTCGCCTCCTACGGCTGCTTCTACACCCGCACGACCGGCATCTGGCAGACCGTCTGGCTGGAAGCGACCCCGCAGACTCACATCAGGCGACCGCACATCGTGCCGGACCTGGCCAACAAACGGTTCCGACTGTCCGTGCCCCTCAGCAGCAACCCAACCGGCAGCAAGCTTCGTGCGACGGCCAGCTTCGACGGCAAGCAGGTCGCCTCGGCCGAGGTCGCCGCCGACCTGGACCTCTCGCCCATGCTCGATCTGGTGATCCCCGACCGCGACGTGCACCTGTGGGGCCCCGGCGCGGGCAACCTGTATGACATCACGCTTCAGCTGCTCGACGCCGACGGCGCCGTTGTCGACAAGGCCGACACCTACGCCGGCCTGCGGTCGATCGCCATCGACGGCAAGAGCGTGAAGATCAACGGCAGGAGCGTCTTCCAGCGGCTGGTGCTGGACCAGGGCTACTACCCCGACGGTGTGATGACGGCCCCCACCGATGCGGCCTTGCGGGCGGACCTGGAGCTGGCGATGGCTGTCGGCTTCAACGGGGCGCGGTTCCACGAGAAGGTCTTCGAGGAGCGGTCGCTCTACCATGCGGACCAACTCGGCTTTCTGATCTGGAGCGAGTACGGCGACTGCGGGTTGGAGATGACCGAGCCGCCGATGATGATGACCACCGAATGGCAGGACGCCATCCAGCGCGACCGCAACCACCCCTGCATCGTCGGCTGGGCCGGCCTGTGCGAGACGGTGCTGCCCATGGAAGACAACCCCGACCAACTGGACGACCTGATGCACTCGATGGTCCTCAGCGCCCGCAACGCCGACCCCACGCGGCTGGCGCTGGACAGCTCGGGCGGCTGCCACCGGGTGCGCGATATCGACGTGTACGATTATCACGACTACAACCAGGACCCCGCCAAGATCGCCGAGATGCTCAAGACCGTCAGTGACGGCAACCCACCGACCGACTGGCGCGGCTACGACAAGGAAACGTGCACCCCCTACCGCAACCAGCCGTTCTTCCTCAGCGAGTTCGGCGGCACGGGCTGGAACCCCGCCAAGGCCGAAAGCGACGAGGCCTGGGGCTACGGCGACCGGCCCAAGAACGTCGAGGAGTTCTACGAGCGGTTCAAAGGCCTCTGCGACGCGGTGATGGACAACCCCGACATCTTCGGCTACGTCTGGACCCAGATCGTCGACGTCCACCAGGAACAGAACGGCATCTACTTCTTCGACCGCACCCCAAAGTTCGACGCAGCCCGCCTCAAACAAATCCAATCCCGCAAGGCGGCGATTGAAGAAGATTAGCCACAGAGGCGCAGAGGACACAGAGAACTGAATAGAAGTAGCGACACCAAGCGTGGCATCCGGCCCAACGCGGAACATTGGACCCAGCGCGGCGGGGCTCCTGTCCCGCCGCGTTTTTCTTCAAGGGATTGGGCTAGTGTCCCCCCTTCATTCGAGCGCCCCAAGCCGTCTCGCCCAGGTGAGTGCAAAGTCTTCGGCCGAATCCTCTCGCCGCTTCCACGAGTTGTGGAACGGGTGGTTGAAGTGGCCTACTTCGTGCAGCAGTAGATGGTAGAGGTAATAGTGCCGCAAAGACGCCATGTCCCACTGAAGGATCCACGACGAGCCCTTTTGGACCCACTCGTTACACCACGGGGCATAGTGACGCAGAACAGCTTCGGGCGGCTTCCTGCGCCACGGCATCTCCAGATTCCTCGGAAAGGCGTTGAGGATGATGCATTGATAGCGTTTGCGCGCTTCGACGCCGTTTGTTTCATCACGTTGCGGCAGTCTCCTCAAGACAACGGCTCGGATGTCTTCGGTCAGGCTCGTCGGCAGCTTCTGCAGGACCTGACGGACCTCGTCTGAACGACATGGGTGTAGGTGTCCCTTGGATGGATTCTCCCTTATGATCAATAATTCGCCCGTGTGCGCACTGAGTCGCTCCCAGGTTGTTTGCGTAAACCAGCGGGACATCTTCTCGATTGCCCTACCCGCCTTCACTCGCCCGCCTTGGGTCTTACCTATCTTCCTGCTCCGACGAATCGGATTGCGCATTTGCTCCTCCCTCGCAGCTTTTGCCTGAACTCGCTACGCGGCGGGACAGGAGCCCCGCCGCGCGATATCGCGGCAGTCGGCCCAACGCTGAACATTGGAAATTGGTCATTGGGCCTTGGTCATTTCTCCCGCTTCCACCCGATACAGCTCCAACTGCCCCGGGGCTAGCCAGGGGGCGGAGCGGACGATGCGCTTGTCCGGATTGGAACTGTCGATGAACATCTTGTCGAGGTCTTCGACGGACTGCCAGCCGACGCGGTGGATGGTGGGTTGGCCGTGCCAGGTGATGCGGGCCTGGCCGTTGGTGGCGTGGGTGTTGTTGACGATCGCCACGTAGTCGCGGCCGGTGGGGTCTTTGAACTCCGAGATGATGGTCGGGAAGTCGGCGTCGACGTGCTTGACCAGTTCGCTGTCCAGCGTGGGCGCGTAGCCGCCGTAGGCATGGCCGATGTGGCAGGTCTTCTGGAATGTCAGTTGCGTGAAGGTCGCGCCGTGCATCTTCTGGAAGGTGCGGTTGACGCGGCTGAGGCGGGTGTACTGCTGGGTGCGCTCCCAGTGCTCGTCGATGGGGATGGTCGTGTAGTTGGCGTGCGGGGCCTGCATGTAGAACAGGAACCACCCAATGCCCTGGGCCCCGCAGGCGGCGGCTGTGTTGACCTGCCAGCGAAGCTGATCCTCGGTGGGCGTGGCCGAGTTGAAATGGCCCGCGCAAAGCAGCGTCACCCAGAACCGTGTGCCGTTTCGCTGGGCGGCGTCGGCCACCATCTTGGTCGCGCGGAAGTAGTTGTCGATGGGATCTTCCGGGCCGATCACGGTGCAGCCGCCGTTGTTCATATGAATGAAGCGCGGATTGGCGTGCTCGCAGAAATCGTCCAGGTAGCGCCGATAGCTTCGCAGGCCCATCCACTCGGCGCCGTGGGGCGAGTAGCCGCCGAAGCTCATGAAGTGCGTCAGTTCGGGGGCCATTTCGCGGTGAATGGCGGCCGTCCGATAGGCGGGCCAGATGTTGTCGCGGCTGGCCTCGTCACCGGCCTCCAGGCCGAACGTGGCCGGGTGGCTGCCCCAGTCGGCAATCGCCTCGGCCATGCCCTGCCGGAACCCCTCCTCGCCCTTGGTCTTGTAGGCCGGGTAGTGACACCGCGTATCCAGCACGATCGCCTGAATGCCGGCCTCAGCGCACGCGTCCAGCAGGGCCAGCACGTCGGCCTTGTCGTTCCGCTCGACGACGAAGTTAGGCAACTGCGGCAGATTGATCCCACAGTCCACCCAATCACTCACAGCCGCCGGCACACCGCCGGGCGTTCTGTACTTGCTATAGTTGAAAAACGAAATCGGGAAGACCCGACGCTCGATCATCTGTTCGTAAGTGTTCATGACCAATCTCAAATGCCGACTGTCGAATGATCTTCGGCGAGGCCTTGCCCATCGCGGCGGTGGGGGATATTACTTCGGCATTCGCCATTCGACATTTGGCATTCCGCCGGCTCCGGCAGCACAATAGCGGCCCCGGCCAAGAGAGGCAACGACTATGACGATCAGCATGGACGCAATCAGCAACCCCATCCTCAACGACATGCCCGAGTTTGCCATCCGCGATCCGGCGGTGGCGTTTCGCGGTGGGCGGTTCTACGTCTACTACACCTACGTGGACTTCCGGCGCGAGGGGAATATCTACATCTCCACGCACATGCGGACGACCGAGGATTTCGTGACGTGGTCGCGCACCCATGAGGTCTTCGGCGGGCCCAACCACTACTCGTCGCCGGGCAACGTGTTTCGCCATCCCGTCAGCGGCAAATGGGCGATCTGCATCCAGAGCTACCCGTTCGGCCCGGGCAAGGGCATGGGCGACGAGCGTTGCCGGCTGTTCGTGGCCGAGAGCGACGATCTGGTGACGTGGTCGGCCCCGCGCGTCCTCGTCGAGGCCGGCGCTCAGCACACCTACAACGACAGCGTCCGGCAGATCGACCCGTACATCGTGCTCGACGGCGACCGCGCCTGGTGCTACTACAAGACCGAGGGCGAGCTGGGCGTGCTTGTCAGCGACGATGGCCTGGAGACCTGGACCGAGGCCCTGCCCGACCGCCCCGCCATCGGCCGGGCCCACATGCCTACCGGCGAAACCGTCGAGAACCCCTACGTCGTTCGCCACGACGGCAAATGGTGGCTGTTCGTCTCCCCCTGCAGCGCCCCGCGCAAGATCGCCTACGCCGTCTCGGATAGCCTGACCGACTGGCCGAAGGTCGAGTATCTGGACTTTCCCGACCTGCCCTGGGCGCCACATGGCCCGACGGCGCCGGCGATCGTCGACCTGCATGAGATCCGTGGGGCTGGCAATCCTGCTTCGCTAGAGCTTCGCAGGGCGGGGCTCGCCGATTCCACCGGCCTGCCCCGATGGCTGATGCTGTTCCACGGTGACTGTGAACCGCGCAACACCGGCCACGAGGCAGCGCTGGGATTGGCCGTCAGCGACGATTTGGTTAATTGGACCGAGCCCGGTGGGGCAAAGACGGCATAAAGACAGAAAATTTTGTCACATAATAGGTTGTGTTCACAAATACCTGTTGACACGCTCTCGGGTAATCTCCTACAAGAGGTCAAGTCTGGCAAGGTGAAAGTGCTTCGAACGCCAATCGGCCTTCGGCGCCATTTCGTTGCGAGCTACGATGACGGCTAGAGAGCATTTCCGGAGTATTATGGATTTTCAGCCGGCCGATGGCCTGCCCCTGATGGAGATCGAGGGCTACGAAGAGCCGACCGTCCAGCGATGGCACAACGAGGGCCTGCCGGCCGACAAATCCCCAGGCGAGGTCCTGGGTATCGGCGGCATTCAGTATCTGCCGATCAACATGTACCCCGAGCCTCCCTTCAAGGAGGAGATTGTCTCCGAAGACGACGACTACCAGTTCGTTCGCAACTGGTTCGGCGTTGTCGTCAAGCGCCCCAAGGACCGCAGCGAGTATGCCTACGAAGGCTACATCGAGATGCCGGTCAAAGACCGCCAGAGCTGGGATGCGTTTCGCAAGCGGGCGTTCGAATGTCCGATAGTCGATCGTTTCGGCGACGCCTGGGGCCCGGAGTTTTGGGAGACGCTCAATAACTCCGACCAGCCCGTCGGACTGCTTCTCCATCCGTTCTTCTTCCGGCTGGGGTTGTACTCGCTGGGGTTGGAAGATTTCATGCTGGCCTTCTACGAGCAGCCCGACCTGGTGCACGAGATGTTCGAGCATCGCGCGCAGATGACGATGCAAATCCTCGACGAAGTTCTGCCCCATGTGAAGCTCGATTGCGCCGTGATTGCCGAGGACTTCGCCTACCGCACGGGTCCGCATATCTCGACGCAGATGTACCGGGAGTTCTGGGACCCCCATCAGCCTCAGGTCATGGACCGGCTGCACGCCGCCGACATTCCCGTCATCGCCATGTGGTCCAGCGGCGATTTGCGGCCCATGATTCCGACGCTGATCGATGTGGGCTTCAACGCGATGTGGCCTTGCGAGGCGTTCTGCGGCATGCAGGTGACGGAGCTTCGCAAGCAGTACGGCCGGGACATGCGATTCGCAGGCAACATCGGCATTCGGGCGGTGGCCGCCGGCAAGGAGGCCATCGACCGAGAGATCGAGACCAAAGTGCTCCCACTTCTCGACGAGGGCGGCTACATCCCGACACTGGACGATCAGGCGCCGCCGGAGATTTCGTGGGGGCATTATTCGTACTACGTCAATCGGCTTCGAGAGCTCGGCTGAGGAACAAGCGGGGCCGGACGGCGTGCGATATGTGCGGCTCGCCGGCCAAGACTGAAAGGATGCTGCTATGAGTGACACGTCGGATGCGCGGCATATCGCCGAGATTTTCGACCTCAACACCCTCCTCGCCGCCGATGCCGCCTGGGCGCGGCTCCTGGCCCGGCGAGGTATCCCCGCCGACCAGGCTGACTTCGGCGCCGTCACCCAACACGATATCCTGGCGGTCTTCGGCCACAATGGCTCGGACGGCCTGCCCGAACTGACCACGGGGGTGCTGGCGGGGTTCCTCTACCGCGATCACGACGGCGACGGGCGCTACGATCCCGGCGAGGCGATCACCGCGACGCTGCTGGGCCTGCCGACGCTGACCGGCGCCGGTGCGGCGGAGATCCACAGCTACGGCAACTGTTTCTGGTTCGGGCCGCTCACCGTCGGCCAGACCTATACGCTGACCTACGACGTCGACGGCGTCGAGGCGTTCTCGCAGGAGGTCACCATCGACGCGGGGCTCAACCTCCTGCACGTGCCGGTCGAGCCGACCAAAACGCTGGTCTACATCGTGCCGCACTCGCATTTCGATCCGGAATGGCGAAACACCTACGAGGGCTACCTCGATTACGAACTGCCCCAGTTGATCGACCGTCTGCATCTGCTGCGCCGTCAGCCCGAGCACTGTTTCAACATGGATGAAGAGTGCGTCGTCCGTCCGCTGGTGAAACGGCATCCGGAGCTCGTCGAAGAGTTCCGCCGGCGCGTGGCCGAGGGGATGGTGGAGATCAAAGGCACGATCACCGCCGGCGAGTTGACGATGCCGCTAGGCGAGTCGATGATCCGCCAGATGACCGAGGGCGACTTGCTGATCTCGCGCCTGCTGGGGATGGAGCTTCGGCCGACCACGTTCTGGAACATCGACTGTTACGGGATCAACTTCCAGTTGCCGCAGATCCTCGCCAAGGCCGGGCGAAAGTACTTCGTCATGGGCGAGTACAACCATTACATGGGGGCCAAGATCGTCCCGTCCGACCTGCCGTTCTCGGATGAGGAGGCCTGGAAGCATCCGGAGTTCTGGCTACAAGGGCTGGACGGGTCGAAGGTGCTGATCCACCACTCGCCCTACGGCACCGAGCCGCGCGGGCCGCAGTTCTTCAACGAAAAGGTCCGCTCGCACCAGAGCGTGTTCAACTTTGAGGGCGGCGATTTCTGTCCACCCCGCTGCGATCTGCCGGACCTGCTGATCGAACTCAACGATCCGCAGCGGGCGGCGAAGTATGAGAACCTGACCGACACCTGGGGCCGGCCTGTGATGACCCGACCCGCCGGTGAGTGCACGTTTATCATCGCAACCGGCGAGCAGTTCTTCCGCGCCATCGAACGCGCCGACGATCTACCGACGATCCGGACCGAATCGCGGATTGGATTCTGGACCGGCGCCTATGAATCGCGCGCCTGCGGGCGGCTGTTGAACCGCCAGGTCGAGGGGCTGTTGCTGACAACCGAATCGTTGGCGACGGCGGCGATGCTGGCCGGCATGGATGATGTCTGCGAGGACCTTCGCGAGGCGTGGTACCTGCTGCTGATCAATCAGCATCACGACCCGCAATTGACGGCGATGGGTCCGGGGCTGTTCGACGAGGTGCTCGACCGATATGTCGACTCGCGACGCATCGTGCGAACCGTCTGCGACCGCAGCGTCGCCTTCCTGGCTTCGGCCATCCGAACCGACCAGCAGGACGGCCATCCGGTGGTGGTGTTCAACCCGTTGGCGTGGTCTCGGGCGGAGGTGATCGACGTGCCCCTTTCCGATGGCGTCGATGCCAAGAGCATTCGCGTTGTGGATGCCAACGGCAAGGAGATGCCCGCGCAGTTGTCCTTTGAGCCCAACGAGCGCGTCGTCAACGCGATGTTCCTGGCCGACGAGATGCCCGGGGCGGGCTGGCGGACATACTATCTGCAACTTGACGGTCGACCGACACTCGAACCGACGTTGACGGCGACCAAGGACCTTCTGGAAAACGAGCACGTCCGTGTCGAGCTGGACAAGGGGCTGATTCAAAAGATCGTCGAGAAGTCTTCCGGCCGATGCCTGTTCGAGGCCACCGACGCCGCGGCCGTCAACGAGGTGTTCATCTGGCAAGACGATGGCTGCGTCTCACAGATTCGGCCGGTCGATTTTATGGACTCGGCCAGGCTCGTCTGCCGATCGTCTCAGGTCAGCCGCACTGCCGAGGTGATCGCCACAGGCCCGGCCCGGGCGATTCTGGAAACGCGATTCGAGATGGACTGGGGCGCCTTCCGGCAGTTGATTCTGCTGGATGCGGACGCTCACTGGGTGGACTTTGTGACCATCGTGGACTGGCGGCCGGCGCCCGAAGGCGGCCGGCGCGTTCGCGTGGCGTTTCCCTCGACGCTGACCGGGGCCGACGTCTGGCGCGACATCCCCTTCGCCGTCCAGCCGTGGCGGCAAAGCGATGAGATTCAGCCCATCAACTCGTGGCTGGGGATCGCCGACGCCGAGGGGACCATCGGGGCGGCGATGGTTCACACCGGCATGTGCAGCCAGCAGGTCCGTGACGATTGCCTCTGGCAGACGCTGTTCCGGTCGGTTCGCCTGCCCGGCGACGTCTCCGACAACAAGAGCGATCCCCCCTGCGGGTGGGACCTCAGTGGGGACAAGGCCCTGGAGGAAGGGACGGCCAGCTACGTGTATCGGCTGGCGGTGTTTAGCGGAAGTTGGCGCGACAACGCCGTGCCGCGACTGGCGATGGAGCTGATCGGCTGCGCTACCGCGCGGACGACGGACCGTCACGCCGGGCGTCTCAGCGGCGATCAGGCAAACCTCCAAGCGACCCCGCACGAGATCGTCGTCAGCGCGTGGAAGAAGGCCGATCATTCCGATGCCACCATCGTGCGCCTCTACAACCCAACGGGTGATTCGATCGACGCGGCGCTGGAAGTCGGCTTCCCCGTCGCCTCGGCCGAGGAGACGGACTTCCGCGAGATCCCGTGTGGGCTGCTGCAGGTGGCCAGCGGTCAGATCGCGCTGAGCTTTGGCCCTTACGAGATCAAGACCGTTCGACTGATCGCCCATTGTGACTAGGCCGCCCGCGCGGGCGCCTCTGCGCGCCATCCATGGCGGTAATACTGTTGCTTGACTTGTCGGCCCCTTTGATGGAAACTACTCCGTCATGGGGTCGGGCCCTTGCGGGCCAGTTATCAAGCGGGTCGCTTGTCTCATTGCCGGGTTCTGGAGGAACCCTTAGCGAGCGCACTCACCGCGTGTCATGATGCCACAATTCCGGCGATCGCCGGGCATTGCGGCCCCTGGGAGTGCTCGTTAGCAGCTAACACACAAGGCGCTATGAGGGATCACGCGCTGGCTTCCTCGATGTGTGTTTTCGTGTGCCATAGGGTTGACAGGAGACAAACAGATGGCTAACATGCCCGACATCGGCGCATCCGGCCCAACGCGTCGCTCATGGCAGCGGCTCAGCCTCGGGCACGGCCGACCGGTTTCTCACGGGGTCTACGACCTGTCCTCTGGTGCACCTCCTCCCCACACCGATGACGCTTTGCCGATGCGCAGCGGGCCCACCCCCACCATGCCCGCCGACGCTCCGCCAGGCGGGGGCCCGGGCCCGGGTGCGGCAGCAATCGGTTCGCACACTACCGCTCAGACCGCATCGCAGACCGAGGCGCCCCCCGACTCAGAGATCCTTCGCCAAGCGCGAGATGAATTGGATCGGCTGAAGCGGGACCAACTGGAAGAACTGGTGATGGTTCTTCTGGACGCTATGCCGAAGTCTTACCAGTGGTCGGTTGTCTCTTCGATCCGCCGCGAGCGACAGCACCAGCCGCCCGCTTGCCAACCTCGCCGGCAGATCCCTTGAGACGCCCTGTGCCCGTCGAAACCGGCGGGGCATGGTACTGGTCGTAAACCTCACGCAGCCACGCGTGCTGGGCGTCGGCGTCCGCGCTGAGAAATGCGTGCACCGCCGCCGCAATCGCACGTTTCTTGGTCACGCCCAGACGGTCCACGCACTGATCGAACGCGTCAATAAGTACCTGGGGAACTTCGCCCGAAATCTGGCTGCACGATTTCTTTTTGTCCATAAACATCATTGATACCTCTAGCTTACACTCGGACAACGATAGAATTCTATTGTTTTCTATATTTTTCTATTGAATGCGACGGGCGCCAACTCTACCATACCACTACCTTGCGGGGAGTGGCGCTCATCGGGACCCCCCGCGGAGGTCTGGATGATGACCTTGACCTCTTTGCCATCATGGCTCCCCGTCATAAGGCTGACGTGGCCCGTTGGCCTGCTCGCAAGGCCCCAGGCCGACAAGTCGTCAGTCCGTTGCCCTAATCGAAGCAACTGGTGCGCGAGGCTGCCCATAGGCCCACTGCCTCCGCCTGCAACGAGACGTCACCAAAGCGACATCTCGTCCGGCACAGGCACCCTAGGCGAGACGGATGCCCCAACAACCTGTGTCCGCGGCCCCCGAATCCACGACCGTTCGCGGCGCATGCCACGAGGCTTTGCGCCCAATTACAGCGTCATGACAGCGACTCGACGGCCCGCAAATGAACAGGCCGAAACCCAACCCCATACTGGCGACGATTGTATCCAAATCCATTCGCTGCCGCCAGCGGTTTGCCGGGATTTGTCCGCAGCGCAGGGCTCTTGCGACGGGCTCCGGCTCCGCCCGGCGCTGCTTGGTGACCGGCGGCTAGCGCAAAGGATCGCCGCCGGCGAGCGGACCACCTGGGAGTATGCCCGGTTCTGCAGGCGCCGCGCGGTCGCGGACTCCGACGGCGTCTTCTGCGTCGGCCGGCCCGACCCGTTCGCGTATCGCCGGCCCGTTCACTGTCGCCAGTGCGGCGAGATATTCGAAACCGACGCCCTCGTCGACAACCCGGCGGCTGCGGTCTGCGTGCTGGCCGAGCGTTGGGGCGATCCGCAGGTCGCTGAGCCGGCCGAGTGGTTGGCCTGCTGTCCGAGCTGCGCAGCTCATGAGAGCTTCACTCCGACGGTCGTCTGCGAGGCGTGCGGTGATTTTCCGTGTACGTGCAGAGAACACGACGAGTTGTAACCGAATGGATATCGCGCCGCTCGCCGGACCGACGGGGGGGGCGGCGCGGCTAGGGCCGTCCCGGGCATCGCGGTCAAGACTGCGGGCGGGGGGCGACTCAGCGCGGCGGCGAGGAGCGCCGGCCCGACAACCAGGGCGGCGCCTCCGCCGCGCCACCGCACAGAATATCGCATCTGCCCCACTGTAAAGGAGCACACACACGGAGACAAACACTTCTCGGGAGCCAACAGCACGTCGGCTTGAAAGGATGGGAAATCATGGTCGATAGCACCGTCTTGCAGCATCAACTGGACCGGTACCGGGCTTATTTTCGCGATCACAGCGGCCAGCTCGAACTGCTCAGCGAATCCGCCGACGAGCTGCTGCAGATGGTGGCGGCCTATATCCTGGCGGACCTCACCCTCGAGCGCCATATCGTTGTGCTTTCCGACGAGCAGTTCGGGCAATTGATGGCCCGCTCCGCTCAGGCGGACGCGCCGGTTGGTGAGGCAAGGGCGACGGCATGAGGCTTCGAACGAACAATCTCGAGCTCCCCGATCGCCCCGCCCCCGGCGACAACCCGGCTGGCCGGATGCGGGTCGAGAAAAGCGTCCCGCGCGAGGTGTACTGCCCTCGCTGCGGCGGGCAGATGAGGCCGACCAGCACGCCAAAGTCCTTCCGATGGTTCAAGTGTCTCGCTTGCGGCCAGACGCATCGCCTGTGGCGACAGTTTGAATGGGTCGCATTCAGGGCCCCACGCTGATCGGGCGGATCGCTATGCACAGCATACTCATCCCCCACCGCAGCCGCAGCCGCCATCTGCGCCTGTGTGTCTGGTCGATCTGTCGGTCGGCCCGGCAGTGCGGCTTGGGCGTCCCCCCTGCCGGACGGGCAGATTGGGAAATCATCGTGATCGACAACAGCACCCACGGGTCTGCCCCCGATCAAGCGGCGCCCGAGGCCGAGTGCAGCCTGGCTGATGTGGGTCTGCTGGACCGCCGGGTCACCATCATTTGCGACAACTCCGAGATGCCGATCTTCAACAAGTCGGTCCTTTACAATCGTGGGATCGAAGCAGCCGGGGTCACCGATGCCGCCGACCGGCCCAGGCAACGGTGCGGCAACGATGTGCTGACGTTCCTGGATTGCGATGCGATTGTGGGCCCCGAATGGATGCTGGGCGCACGAGCCCTGAGCGACCGGCGGATCACGAGGCTGTGCTATCGCGTTCGCTACCTCAACAGCGGTGTTGGGCAAGGCCTGCTGACGCAGTGGCCGCTGGAACGCGAACGGATCGACGATCTTTTCTCCCGCTACAACGAGCACCGGCTGGGTTACGAAGCCTACGGCGACGCCGACCGCAACCACCCCTCGCGTCGCGGCGGGCGAGGCCGAACGAGCGACTACTGGCGGGGCCGCCTGCGCGATAACGGGTCCAGCGCCCTGACCGACGGCGAGGACAATCCGCACGGCAACAGCCAGTTCTCAATCCGCCGCGATGCCCTGGGCGATATCCGTTACGACGAGGCCTACGTTGGGCGAGGCTTTGGCGATCTGGACATCAATCGTCGCATCGCCGCCGCCCATGGAGAGAACTACCGCGGGGCCATCGACTATCGCCCAGCCCGGTGTCTGCTGCACCTGACGCACAGCTACCTGGCCGACTGGCGGACGAGCCAGTCCCACCAGAAGAATCGTCTGCGTTATCGCCAGCTCAAAAGGACATTGGCCCAGCGGACGAGCGTATCGGTTCCGCAGCCGGCGCCCGCGCAAAGGACCGTTGATGCCTGAGCCGAAGGCCATCCAGTTCGGCGTCGCCCAGTTCAGCCGTTTCGCCAGCGATACCGCCCACCTGTTGCAGCGCGGGCTGGAGATGATGGGGTTCGACACCTACGGACGCCACTTCCCATCGCCCAGGAACCGTGTCGACGTTCGCGCTGTCTGCCGGCAGGCGCAGCCCGATATGGTCTTCCTGCAAGGCATCAACATGTGGGATGCCGCGATGCCCCAGCCTCCCAGCAAGGACCTGACCTTCATCAACTGGCCGTGGCTGGGCGAGCAGCCGCACATCTACCGCCTCACCAACCTGTGCGACCCCTGCAGCCATCAGGACGCGCACCGCCGCTTCCACGATCGCCTGCGGCCGGATGCGGTGCTGACCCGCTACGACCTGACCAACGTCAGGGCGCACAATCCGTGGATTCCCAACGGCCGCCTGCTCCGTATCTACCATTCGGTGACGCGCGAGTATTGCCCGCCCATCGCCCCGCGTGATAAACCGGCGATCCTGGCCGGCTGCCTTGGCAGCGTGATCTATCCGATGCGGACCCGCCTGGTTCGGACCATTCGGCGAAGCCGCGTTGCTCGAAAGATATTCACCCTGCGCCAACACCACGGATACGCCCGCACCAGCGGTTCGGCCGTGCCGACATTCATGCAGGCCCTGGCCCAGCACAAGGTCTGCATCGTCGGCACGTCGCGGTGGCGATGGGCCCTGAAGAAGCATTTCGAAGCCACCGCCGCCGGGTGCATCGTTGTGACCAACCTGCCAAAATCAGAACGCCTGCCCGTCATCGAAAGGAACCTGGTGCGTATCGACTCGGACATCGCCCTGGGCGACCTGATCGATCTGGTGGGCGAGTTGGGCAGGACGTGGGATCTGGACCGCCAGCGCGACCTGGCCGCCAGGTGCATCGACAGATACGACTACCGCGTGGAGGCCCGTCGCATCCACGGACTGCTGAAAGACCGTTGGCTCGCAGGGGACAGACTATGACCGGCCGCATCGAAAAGTCACCCGAGATCCAAAAGCGTCGCCAGTTCGGCTCTCTCTGCAACCGACGGCAACTGGTGCGGCACGCCGTCGAGATCGGCACGGACCGCGGCGTGTTCGCCTCGATGTTCCTGGACGACTGGCGAGGCCGGTTGCTCTGGTGCGTGGACCCGTGGACCGACGAGTTGGCCGGATACGAGGACATGATCCGCTGGCCGCGGCTGCCGGACTTTCTGACGGCCGTCGTGGGGCTGGCGGTTCGGCATTTCGGGCGGGTTCGGTTCCTTCAGACGACCAGCGACCGAGCGATCGACTTGCTCAGACGAGCGAATGCTATGCCGGACTTTGTGTACGTCGACGGCAACCATGCCCACGACGCGGCCCGAGAGGACATGGAGCGATATTGGGCCATCCTGTCGGACAACGGCATCCTGGCTGGGCATGACTTCGAAATGGTCGAACCAGTCGTTCGTGAGTTCGCCGATCGCACCTCACGCCGTGTCTACGTGACGCACGAACCGGCGAACAGGAGCTGGTACATCTACAAACAGCCGAACACCAGGCCGCTAACCGGCGCGCCGTAATCGGGGCCATCATGCGCGCCATTCGCCACATGCGGAATATCCAGATCGACGTGACCAACCTGTGCGACGGGCCCAAGTGCTCCAACTGCACTCGGATGCTGGCCCATCACCGCCGCCGGTTCATCATGAGCTTCGAGAACTTCAAGATCGCCGTCCGGTCGCTGGCGGAGTTTCCCGGCGTGGTGGGCGTTTTCGGTGGGAATCCGTGCATGATCGGCCAATTTGAGGCCTACTCGCGGTGGTTCGCACGCGCCCGGGCGGGCAAACGACGGCGCGGCATCTGGACGAACAATTACGGCCCCCACGCAACGCTCTGTCGCGAAATATACGGCACCCACAATTACAACCCCCACCGCAGCGAGTGCTATCACTGTCCGACCATGGTCGCCATCAAGGACGTTGTCGCCGACGCCCGCACAATGTGGGAGCTCATCGATCGCTGCCCGATCAACCTGACATGGTCGGCCTGCATCACCGAGATCAACGGCCAGCCGCGAGCGTACTTCTGCGAGATCGCCGCCGCCTGGGACCACGTCTACCGGGAGGACAATGGGCTGCCCGTCGTCGACGGCTGGTGGGAGTGGGACCTGTCCCGGTTCGATCGTCAGATCCGCCGGTGGTGCCCCAACTGCGGCATGGCGTGCCCCCTGCCCGCCCGCCGCGATATCGACCGGGTCGATGACGTCTCCGACACCCATCTGCCGGTCGTTGCCGCCGGGCGCAGCGTGGAGCGGTTCGACCCGGCCGGCTACGATCTGGCCGAGCAACGCCGCCGCTGGCGCCATCCGCTGGACTATCTGCTCCTGCGAAGCGACAAACGGCGCCGCAACCTGAGGAAGTCGCCATGATGATCGAGGGGCTCTGCGCGTGCGTGGACTATGCCGATATGCTGCGGCTGACCTTGCCGCGGTGGTCGGCCACTCTCGACAGGATCGTCGTCATCACCGCCCCGTCCGATCGCCAGACGCCGCAGGTCGTAGCCGGCTATCCCAATGCCGCCATCCACGTGACCGAAGCGTTCTATGCCCACGGAGCATCGTTCAACAAGGGCGCGGCGATGGAAGAAGGCCGGCGCCTTCTGGCGTGGACCGACTGGGTGCTGCTGCTGGACGTCGATATTCTCCCGCCGCTGAACTGGGTGGGCCAATTCGGCGCCAGTGCCCCACAGCCCGGCTGGTTGTACGGGTGCAGTCGCTATCAAGTCGATGATGCGGGCCGGGGCATTCCCGCCGACAGCCAACGCATGCCGGGCAGCCGGTGGGCGGGCTACTTCCAGCTATTCCACACCAGCGACCCGCGGGCTCAGCGGGACCCATTGCTGACAACGACATGGCGGCACGCGGGCGGCTACGATTCGGACTTCGAACGCCTCTGGGGCGACCGAAAGATCCACCTGCCCATCCGTTTGGGACACCTGGGCAGGCGAGGCGTCAACTGGTGCGGCCGCAGCGAACGGGGCCGGCGCCAACTGCGGCAACTGCTCGACCTTCGCCACAACCAGCCGGCCGCCCGTCGTCATGCCCACGAACACATCCCCCCGCCGGCGCATCATCCTGAGATGGGGCCGACGTAACGACTTCACAGACGCTTACGCATATGTAAGCCATCCGGTGGGCTTGGGGCTCGCCCCTCGCGACAATGACAATAACACGGGGGGGCGAGGCGGCCCCCCGCACATCGCGACTGCGATTGTTTTCCAGCGACGTTCTCCAAGGAAACGAAAGGACATCTCATGCCTGTTCAAAGCGGCCAATGGGTCCCCGGAATGTGGGTCCACGGCGAAGCCATCACCAACGACGCCCAAAATGGCGCACCCGTGACACTGTACCAGGCCGGCTCGACCACCGAGACCATCACACTGACCGAGGCCGATCAATTCGTGATCACCGATGTGATCCTCACCACGCAAGTCAATGGAAACGTTTCGTTGATCATCGACGTTGATGCGGACACCTCCGCCGATGCCGGTGAACTGATCGTCGGCGGCAACGTCAACCTCCTGGGCCTGATGCACAGCTTCATCACCCCGTATGTGTGCCCGGCCGGCACGATGCCCACGTTGATCGCCGAATCGTCCGGGGCTATCATGTGCGTGGTTCATGGGTATATCCGCCGCGCCGAGTGATCGGCCCGGACGGGCATACGCCCAGGTCTATCCATGTCGGCCCCAAACGCCAATCCCCAGCCCACCCGATGGTTCCGCGGGCGTGTTGACAGTGACAACGCCACCGCCGGCGTGTCGCTGCGACTGATTGAGCCCGACTTGAATGTCGAGACGGCCATCGCCGCCGTCGAGCGGCTCGTCATCACCGAAGTGATCCTCACCAGCGGCGTCGCCGGCGGTGTGCATCTGGTCATGCCGCCGCCGGACGGCGCGCCCGGCGGCAACGAGACGATTGTCAGCGGCTCGAGCCCAAGCGGCGGCCTGCTGGGCCGGCGCCTCGATCCCCCGTATGTCTGTCCCCCCGGCCGGACGCCCGAGTTGCGGGCCGACCATGCGGGCAAGGTCGAATGCATTGTCTACGGCTACCTCCAGCCGGAGTGACCGTCGGCCGTTTTTCCCAATGCCATCTAATTCGCGGCCCAGGCGATACAGTTCACGGCCATGTGGGTCACGAGGCCATTGGGGTCGCCGTGGATTAACGAGGCAAGAGACGCCGGGCAAGCATCTGCCGCCTTCGCTCATCCAAAACGCTTACGGGAGAGTAAGCCATGGCGTGGTCCGCCGGGTGGCCGGGGCGAATAATGGGGCGTGAGTATTCAGAACAGTTCGCAAGCAGGCCCCTCGGGTTCGTCCACCGGCCGGGCGGTTGAGCAAACCGGCGCTGACATGAAGGCCCGTTGCCTTCATCCATCTTCGCCTCTGCAGTGTCGGGCGGGATCGTTTTGGGTCGCCTTCGGGGGCTTTTCGCTGGCGCTGATCGCCACCGTAGTCGCAGCCGTCCTGGCATTCGCGTCGGTCAAGGCCAAGGCCGAAAACAATAGCGCCGTCAACGAACGCCAGGATGTTCAGCAGCGCGAGGTGACCGACCTGCTCCATGAGATCCACAGCAACCAAATGGTCATTATGCACCACCTGAAGATTCGCGCGGGCAGTCGCGACGCCATGCCGCGCTTGCCGCTGTCGGAGGATATGCCATGACGCACCTTTTCGGAACCATCGCGATTACTTTGATGCTGCTGACGGGGGCGGGCTGCGTGCCTATCTGGGGGGCCGATGGCGGCATCGGCGGCAAGGGCATCAACTACGTCCTCGACCAGCGCGGCCATCAGATCGAGCCGGCCGCTTTCACATCGCCGCCCCCATCTTCGCCGCCGCCTGGCGCCGACCTGCTCGTGACGTTCGACCCAAGCGGCGCTCTGCAGTCGATCCAGCCGGGCGACGGGGTGGCCAACATCATCGTCATCAACACCCGCATCGACGATGGAGGCAACCTTTCGTCGGACCCTCGGCCAGCGGCGGCGACGGGCTCGACCTCGCCGCCGGCGCAAGCGGATGGCTCTGGCGGGCCGGGCTCAGCATCGGCGGGGTCGTTGGCATCGCCCTCGCCGGCGTCGGCGGGCTCATCGGACTGATCGTGCTCATCCGTCGGCGCCGCGGCCGCTGAGCGGGCGACGCCAATGGGACAGGTATCAATCGGAAATCAAAACTCGCAGATCAACAGGGGCAGCAGGGAGATCGTCATGTTCGAGTGGTTCAGCGGTAAGAAGACGTATCTGGTGGCCTTGGTAACCTTCATCGTCGGCGGCCTGGAGGCCCTCGGCGGGGCCGGGGTGATCGACTGGCAAACGCCGTCGTGGCTGTACGCCACGCTGGGCTCGCTGGGCCTGCTCGCCCTGCGCGCGGGCGTCAAGAAGATCGAAACCAACAATGACTAGCCGTCCACCTTCCATGAAACAGGAGTCGCCGTGTCCGGCAACAAGAAGGCATTTTGCCCCACCACGCAGATGGAGGACCTGCTGGCCCACATGCAGCGGCAGGACTATGACTGCACTATCACCGACGCGTGCAAGGCCGTCGGCGTCTGCCGCCGGAATTACTATCGCTGGTTCGATCAGCCGGGGTTCGCCCAGTGGTGGGTCCAGCAGCAGGATCGCCATTTCGCCATGGCTATCGGGCGCGTGCAGGCTGCCATGCTAAAGGCCGCCACCAGCGACGGCGCGCCCGGCTCGACCAGCGACCGCAAGCTGTTTCTCGAACGGTTCGACACCCGGCGCAACGGGCGCGGCAAGTCGGCGGCGAGCAAGACGTTCGAGCAGGAACTCGCCGACCTGGACGCCAAAGCGACCGACAAGCCCAACGGCCGAGCCGGCAAGAACAAGACGCCGCCGAATGCGGAGGAGGGGACGACGAAATGACCCGCAACCACCACCACACCTGGAGCGTCTTGATCGCCCTGACGATCGCATCGGCCGGGGCGCCCGCGGTCGGGCCGAACCCACCGGCCGGAGAACAGGAAACACAATCGGTGTCATTCGTTAAACAACTGGATTCGTTCAGGGACTTCGCCCGCTACGCGCGACGGTATTGGAACGTCCTGCCCAAGCGCGGCCCCGCTCGCCCGTTCATCCTCAATGGCCCGCAGCGAATCGTCGATGCCGAACGGCGTCGGCTGATTCGCGCCGGCCGGCAGCCGCGGCTGAAGGTGCTCAAGAGCCGACAGCAGGGCATCTCGACGCTGGCATGCGGCCTCTGCCAGCAGGCCTGCCAGACGCATCACGGCTACAACGCGATCTCCATCGCCGACAAGCTCGAACTGCCCAAGAAATGGCTCCGCCGCGCCAAGCAGTGGCACGCCCAGGTGCCCGCTCACATTCGCCCCCACTTGGCCGCGTCCAATGCGACCGAGCTGTACTTTGACGGCCTCCAAAGCAACTATTGGATCGGCTCGCAGATGGGCCAAACGCCCGGCATGGGCCACACACTCCACCGCGTCCATTGCAGCGAACTGGCGAATTGGAACGACCCGGAGAAGGTCATGAGCGACCTTCTGCCGGCCGTGCCCAAAGGCGATCTCGCGGGCCTGGTGCTGTTCGAATCGACCGGCGAGATGGTTGGCGACTGGTGGCATCAGCAGGTCGTCCGCACGCTCGAGGGCGGCGATGAGTTCGCGCTCGTATTCCTGCCGTGGTTCATCTCGCCCGACTACCGCATGGAGACCTCGCTGACGCCGGCCGACTACATCGGCGACGAACGCGACCTGGTCGCCGCCGCCGCTGGTTGGATCGAGCAACGCTCGGACCACGCGGTGCTGGCGGGCTTTGACGGCATCCGCCCGCCGCAGGTCGCCTGGCGGCGGTGGGTGATCGCCAACGAGTTCTCCGGCGACGTCGAACGATTCCAAAGCCGCTATCCCGCGACGACCGACCAGGCGTTCCTGTCGGTGGGCAACCTCGCCCTGCCGCTGGCCGTCATCCGCCACCACGCCTCGCAGGTGCAGGCGCCGAGTCGCCGCGTCCGGTTTCGCCTCAGCTCGGGCGGCCGGGTCGTCATCGAGACTATCGACGATGACCGGGCTGACGACCTTTGGGAAATCGCCGATGGGCCGACCGCCAACGGGCAGTATGTCATCGGCGCCGATGTGGCCGAGGGGCTGGTCAGCGATCCCCATGATGCCCGCAGCGACCGCGACTACTCGGCGGCGGCGGTTCTGGATCGCGATCGGATGCGGTTTGCGGCCGTCTACCTCGGCCGGCCCAACGCCGACCGGTTCGGCGAGCAATTGATGCTGGCCGGGCGCTACTACAACGATGCGTGGCTGGCGCCGGAGGTCAACAACAACGGCTGGGCGACGCTGGTGGCGATGAAGGACTACCCCAACATCATGCCCCGCAGCCACCTGGCCGAGCGCCTGGAACAGGCCGCCCCACGCAATATCAATGCTCTCGGCTGGCGGACGGACATGAACACGCGAAACCTGCTGATCGACGACTGGGTCCGGCTGTGCCGCCCCGAGCCGCGCACCGGCTTCGATGGGAAGGTCCGGGTCTTCAGCGAGTTGCTCGTCCAGCAGGAGAAGACCTTCATCATCACCTCGACCGGGCGCCGCGAGCATCGGCCCGGCTGCCATGACGACCTGCTGTTCGCGCACATGATCGCCGTGCAAGCCCATCTGAGCTGCCCGCAGCGCGACAGCGGCCCCCGCATCGACGCCGACCCGATCGGCGACGGCCACCGGCCAAGCTGGGCCTACATGGGCGGCGTGGATATCGACACCGACGAGGACGACCAGCTATGACGACACTCAAGACGTTACTGGACAACCCGAACGACCTTGTTTGCTTCGCCGCCGGGGCTATCGCGGCGCTGCTGGGCGTGTGGCTGGGGGCGAGGATCCTGCATCGCGTCCGCGGCGGCGAGCCCAACGTGCTTCTGGACGGCAGGAGTCCGACGATCCAGCAGGACCAGACCGATTAGGACACCCCCAGACCCCGCAGAGGAGACGGACAGATGGCTTCAGGCGATACGAATATCTGGGTAGGCGGCGACACCGCCGGCCCGAACGATCCGGCGAATGACGGCAACTGGGCTCTGGCGACCGCTCCGGCCGACGGCGAGCACGTGGTCGTTCCGGCCGGCATCGCCGACGGCAACCAGATCGGCGGCGGCGACCTGACGGTCGAGGGCGCCGGCACCAACGCCCTGCTGCTGGCCTCGCTGACGGTGGAGGAAGGCTACGACCTGACCGTGGGCGAATCGGACGACTACCTGATGATCGATGCCGATCAGGTTGTCTTCGCCGGCACGGGCGAGGGCTATCTCAACGTCGCCAATGCCGAGCGGATCGTGATCGCCAAGGCCGGCACAGCCGCCGCAGCCGGCCAGCAGATGCTCTACCTCAAAGGCCCCACCAACGCCCTGCTCGACATCCAGGCCGGCAGCGGCGAGAAGATCGGCCTGGCGGGCCTGGCGGGCGAAACCGCGAGCTTCACGACCATCAACATCTCCGGCGGCGACGTCTTCATCGGCGAGGGCGTTACGTGTACGACGCTGAACATCTATGGCGGCGTGGTCGAAAACGCCGCCGATATTGCGACCATCAACGTCTACGGCGGGGTGCTGGATAATGTCGGCGACTGCTCGGGGACGATCACGCTTCGCGGCGGGGTGATGTACTACCGCGGGGTTGGCACGACGCCCAACGTCTACGTCACCGGCGACGGCACGCTCGACATGTCGCTAGACACACAGGCCCGGCGGTTCGGTACGACCGAGATCCATCAGGGCGCAGGCTTTCGCGACCCGTGGGCGACGGTGACCTACACCAACGAGATTCAACTTCGCCACTGCGGCGTCGGCGACGTGACGCTCGACTTTGGTGACCACATCAAGTTCAAGCCGCAGACCATCAGCTAACAGGACCATCGATGCCGACAAGCGAACGCACCACCACCGACGCCCTACACCGCCGTCTCGACGAGATGGTCGGCGCCGCCACCGACGCCACGCGCGACTGGTCGCGAATCTGGCAGGACGGGCTGGACTACGTCTTCGGCAACCAGCTCGCGGGCCAGCGCCGGCGCAAGGGCTGGGACCGCATCCAGACCAACTACATCTACCCCGCCGTCGTCCAGACGATGGCCGTCATCGCCCAGCGCCGCCCGCGGATCGTGGCTCAACCCGTCGACCCGACCGACGCGCCGGCCGCTGCCAAGTGGGGCCGCATTCTCCAGTGGCAGTTCGAGAAGGTCCTCAAGATGACGGCCAAGCTCATGCAGGCCTCCCTGGATGGGGCCGTCTTCGGCCATTACGTCGCCAAGACGCTGTGGGAACCCAAGGCCCGCTGGGACGCCGCCACCCGCCGATGGATCGGCCAGCCGCGAATCGTCATCGTCCACCCGCAGTATTTCGGCGCCGACCCGGAGGCGGAGACCGTCGACGACGCCACGTTCGTGGTCTGCAAACGCCGCGTGCCCGTCGCCTACGCCGTCGCTCGCTGGCCGAACTGCACCGATGCCATCGAACGGGCGGCCGCCTGCGAAACCGGCGACACCTCGCTGTCTGCGGGCGAGCGGATCAACCATCGAATGACGGGCCAATTCGACCGCGACAGTGACGGCGTCGAAGGCCGGCTGGTCGATCTGATCACACGCCGCTTCCGCCCGTCGTCGGCAGTCGGCCCGGCCGGCGGTCAAAGCGGCGCCTACGTGACGATCGAGGAGATCACCTTCCGCGATCTGACCGAGCGCCCCGCGACCGAAACGCGAGAGGTCTCGTACGACCAGCTCGCCGCCCGCGGCCTGATCGTCCAGGACGACGACGGCTACTGGGTCGACGCCGACACCGCCCAGCCGTTCGCCGAGCGGCAAGAGGAGATCGTCCGCGAGTTCGATGAGCCCGTCTACCCGTTCGGCCGCTACGTTCTGCGGATCGGAGCGGGCAGCGAGCGGGTGATCCTCAACGACAGCCGGCAGCGGCAGGTCTGGCCCTACGTGCACTGGCCCTACACCGTCGGCGTCAACGCCCTACTGCCGCACGTATGGCAGGGGCTCAACCAGGTGGAGATGGCCCGCGGCCACCAGGACTGGCTGAACATCACGATGAGCCACATGGCCAACTACGTTCGCCAGTTCGCCGACCCGATCGTCAAGGTCGAACAGGGCGCCCTGCAAGGCAGCGAGGACAACGCCAACATCGCCTCGAAGATCGCCGCCCGGGCCGGGGCGATCTGGAAGATGGCCCGCGGCAAGCTCGACCGGGCCCAGCGCGTCCCGCCGCCGCCGATGAGCGACTCGCTGAGCAGTTTCTACCGGCTCATGGCCGAGGGCATCAAAGACCAGCTCGGCGTGCAGGACGCCGCCCTTGGCAAGCAGACCGCCGGGCCGACCACGGCGACGGAGGTCTGGCAACTGGCCGTCAACAGCCGCCACGCCACGACGCTCAAGAGCATCCTGCTCGATGAGTTCACCGAGAAGGTGATGGCGGCCGTGCTCGAGCTGGACCAGGCGAACATGACGGCCGACCAGCAGCTTCGCATTGCCGGGGTCGCCGGGTCGATCACCGTGACCGAGGACATGCTGACGGGCTTCTACGACGTGGCGTTGGATGTCGCGATGGCCATGCCTTTCGACCAAAACCGCAAGAAGAACGAAGCCGTCACGCTCTTCAAAGCTGTCGGCCCCGACTACCTGCCCGAACTGCTCGATGCGTTCGACGTCGCGAACAAGGACGAGATACTCCAACGCCTTGCCGCTCGCGGAGCAGCGGCTAAGGCGAAGGCAGACAACGCCCCTGCGGTCGCCGACCCAGACAAGCCGGCCGATCGGCCGCCGGATGATGACGACGATCATCTGCCGCCGGCGATGGCCCAGTTGCTCGACGGCAAGCTCGCATAACGGCCACCAGTCCAAATCGATCCATGACATCCCATTAATCGTTGGCTCATGAAGCCGGGCCATCCCAGGCCACAGGAATCCGCCATGCCCAAACTACAACGCTACAATTCGCCCCGTGTTCGCTCGAGCAGCACCGAGACGTTCACCCCCCGCCGCTGGAACCGGCTTCGCCAGAAGAAGAACGTCGAATTGACGGACCTTCACGAGCGGTTGGCCGAGGCCCGCAGCCTGATTCGCCAGCTTCAACAGCAACTGGCCCAGGCCGTCACCGACGACACCGAAGTGTTCGCCGGCCTGGACGCCGGCGACGCGCCCGATCAGCAGCCCGACATCACGACCCCTGAGGCCTTCGATGAGCAGCTCGATCCGTCCACAACGCCCGATGAGGACGCGGAGACGGACGCTCAAAGCCAAGACATCCCGACAGAAGACAACCCGCCCGAGAACCAGCAGGACAATTCGACCGACGAGCCCAACACGGAGGGCTCCCCCGACGGCGACAGCGACGAACCGCCGGCTGAGACAACGCCCGCCGACAAGGTCATCAAAGCCGATGAGCAGCCCGACGCGACCGATGAACCGGTCGACGAGTCCCAGGGCGACGCGCAGGGCGACGACAATCTGACCGAACGGCTGGAAGCGGCCGAGCGCCAGGCCGCCGAGACATCGGCGGAACTGGAGGCCGTCATCCAGCAGCACGCCGAGTTGGAAGCGAAAGTGACCGAGGAGGCGGCCCAGAAAGCCTACATGGCGACCCTGGCGGCGCTGGACCAGCAGTACGGCGGCGACCTTCGCGCCGAAGCCATCGACCAGGCCAATGAGGACCTGGCTGCAATGGGCTTCGACGACAGTCACGCCGCGCCGGAGCAACTGGTCAAGGACCGCTTGGAAATCGCCTATCTCCAGGGGGCCTACCGGCGGGAAGCGGCCAAGCAGGTCTCGGCCGACCCGTCGCCGGAGGTGCTCGACAGCCCCGCCGGCGGCAATGCCGGAGCCTTCGCAGCCGAAGGCACGCTCGAGGAAGTGATCGAAGACATGAAGCGTGCCGGCAAGCTGCGATAGAGGCCCCATTCGATTCAATCTGACCCGGCGCGACCCGCCGGGCGATCAGAAAGGAACTGTTTCCCATGCCAAATGCCAACTTAACCGCAACGACGCGCGAGCTGTGGGAGCGCACGCGGGTCACCGAGGTGTACTACGCCATGCCGCTGTACGCCGCCCTGCTGGACCAGCAGAAGAAGAGCTGGATCAACGGCACGAAGCTCAAGCGCACCGTCATCAAGGACACGCTCGAGTCGCTCGCCCAGAGCTACGATATCAACGAGGCCCTGACCAGCGGCAAGAAGACGATCTACGACACGCTCGAGTTCGATTGGAAACGCTGGCAGTTGCCCGTCAGCTACACCGACGAGGACGCCGAAAACACCGGCGGCGGCGATGCGGCCCCGGTGGACCTGGTCGCCGGGCTGATCGAGGCGTCGCGACACGGCGCCCGTATCAAGCTCAACCAGATGGCCTACGCCACACCGGCCGCCGGGGCGGCCAAGAAGGACTTCCTGGGCCTGGCCGACGCGCTGGACCACAGCCAGTCCTACGGCGGCAAGACGCGATCGGCCTCCACCAACACCTGGCTGCAAAGCGTCTCGCTGGACGGCACGTACACCGACCAGGACGACAACATCACCGCCTCGATCGCCAACTTCCGCAAGATTCGCTCGGCCTGTCAGCAGTACGCCCCGGGCGCCAAGCCGGCCGACTTCGTGGCCATCTGCGGATCGGACCTGTTCCAGGCCTTCCAGAGCCAAATCGAGGCCCGCCACCTGTACGTCCGCACGGGCGAAACGCCGCTGGCGGGGTACGGGTTCAACACCATCAACATCGACGGCGTCGAACTGGTCGAGGATCCCAGCTTGAATCTCGACCTCAACAACGGCACGAGCGGCAACGGCGACTACACGCCGGAGTGGCTGTTCATGCTTCACAAACCGGACTGGGAGCTTCGCCTGCACCCCGATCGCGCATTGGTCCTGACGGACTTCGTCTGGCAGGGCGAGCAGACCGGCGGCAAGGACGAATCGCTGGCTCGCGTGATGGCCAAGGGCAATCTCGTTTGCTGGCGCCCGCGGGCGAGCTGCTGGCGGTCCTACGCGACGGCCTGACCCATCCGACACTGACTGAACGAAAGGATAACACCCATGGCGGTTTCAACGATCAATTACATGAAGTTCATCCTGGTCGACAACTGGCCGGGCGTGCCCGTGACGGTCGCCGACATTCCCAAAGACGGCTTCACCGGCAGCGAACACCACAACGTCACCTCGCCCGTCTTTCCGATCGGGACGAAGATGCAGGTGTTCTGCGATGGCGCGGCCGGGCCGACCGGGCAGGCGACGCTGGTCTACCTGAAGCTGGGGACGCAGGACGCCACGGCCGTGGCGGCCAAGAGCGTGGTCGTGCAGGACTCGGCCAGCAACTGGTACGAGGTCACCAACGACCCCGACTCCTGCATCGCCCTGCCGACGGGCCTGGCCGCGGTCGCCCTGACGGCCATGACCAACGACACCTACGGCTGGTTCTGGTGTGGCGGCGTGTGCCCCAAGCAGTACGTCGCCGCCCTGACGGACGACTTTGCCACCGACGCCGCGCTGGAGGCCGGGCCGTTCACCGGTCATGCCCTCACCAGCGGCGTGGTGGGCTTTGGCCCGATGATGGTCGAGGGCACCAGCTCGACGGTGATGGCCGAGACGCTCTTTGGCTACTCCCTGGCCCAGGACGCGTAAGAAAGGCAGGTGACCCATGGCGAATGCAACCAAAGTCAGCGGCACCGAAGTGCAGGCATCGATGATCGGTCTGGATGTGTACATGGTCCAGATCGTTCTGGGCGGCACGGAGAGTCAGCCGGTCACACTCGATACCGGCTTTCGGTCGGTGGCCCACGTCCAGGCGACCTGGGCCGACGCCGACATCGATGCCGGCGCGCCGATCGTGACGGTTTCGTCGGGCGGTGTGTTGTCGATTGAGTCCACCGCCGACATCACCGGCAGCGGCAACAGCGTGTGGGTCCTGGTGTTCGGCTACCGCGGCTAGGGCCCCTGCCGCACCGTTTGCGCCCCTTCCGGCGAATCCCTCGATGGGTTCGCTGCAATATCCGCTGTCGGCGACGACGGCGGCCCGCTCTCCCCTGGCGGGCCCCGTCGTTCGCCCGGCGGCGGCATGTGTGAGGAGCTCTCGATGGCAGAGCTGTGTTTGACAACCAGGCAGATGGTCGAGCGTGTGCTGGAGTACGCCTTCGCCACGGCCTACGACGACGCGACCGGCGATCAGAAGACCGAGGCCCTGGCGCTGCTCAACGCGGGGCTGCGGCGGTTCATCCGCGGCGGTTATACGGATGAACAAGACGGCGGGGCCGTTCACCGGTGGAGCTTCCTCGAGCCGGTCGCATCGCTGACGACGGCCGCCGGCGACGGGGACTACGACCTGCCCGACGATTTCGGCGGGCTCGTGGAAGACCCCGTCTACGACTACAGCGGCACGGGCATCGGGCCGGACCTGGCCCGCGTCAGCCCCGAAACGATCCGCCGCGCGTGGCGGGACGACAACACGACCGCCCAGCCGCGGCTGTATGCCGTCGAGCCCAAGAGCTTTTCACAGTCCACGGGCCAGCAGTGGCAGTTGCTGCTGGCGCCCGCGGCGGACGGAGCGTATGGGATCTCGTACCGCTACAGCGTCGTCATCGATGCGCTGACCGACGCGACCGATCGCTATCCGCCCGGCGGGGCACTGCAGTGCGATGTGATCGTTCAGGCTGCCAAGGCCGCCGCCGAGTTGACCAGCGGCGACGTGGCCGGGCAGCAGGAGGAGCTCTATCAGCAGATGTTCCTCGAGGCCGTCGCCCGCGACGCCACCACGATGGATGAGGCTGAGGTCGAACAACTGACCGACGAAGACGTCGGCATGTGAGCGGGCCATGATCTGGAAGAAAGACATCCAACGCCTCCGCCAGGAGCAGCGGAGCGAAGACGGCGTGACCTATACGCGTGTGTGGGTGGCGCCCGCCGACGCGTCGCCGGCCGATCTCGGCCTGACGCTTGGGGGGGCTCTGCCGAGCGAGACCGGGATCACCAACGCCGAGATCATCGAGGTCAAGCGGGCCGTCGAGGAGAAGACGCCCGGCAAGATGACGATCACGGTGCGGGCGATTATGCCGCTGCTTTGGGCGGGGGTGTCGTTTACCGACACGGTGCGCGAACTGGCTCACAGCCGCACGATGAAAAAATCGGCCGATTTGGTGACGCTCGTTCGCCGGTTCGAGGTCAACGATTCCGACCTGACCGAAAGCGCCGGCGGCTGGTCGGCCGACGGGCTGGCGACGATGGGAGAGTCCTACCCCACCGGCGTGTGGTCGATCAGACCGAAGGTCTCCTCGATCGACCTGGACGGCACGTACAGCCCGTCCAAGACGCTCGTGACCGTCACCTACACCGGCTACCTGGCCTGGGGCGAGGGCGGCTCGGCCTAGTCGGGCCGGTCGTCAACGATTGGCATTTGGGAACTGTCCATGGCTTTGAAAGAGATCCAACGCAGCCGGACGCAGCGCGGCGACAAGAGCGGCGCTGCCTACGTGTATCGGGCGGAGATCGTCTATACCTGTCCGCAGTCGGAGATCAGGACCCACGAGGGCCGATTGTGGAACTCCACCTATACCGACATCCCGCTGGCTGGGCCTCTGCCGGTGATGACGATCCAGGTCCTCGGCGCCGACGCGAACCAGCCCGGCAACGGACTGATCACCGTCACGTACGGCCGCGACCTGTCGTACGACCCGTCGACGTTCCCGCAGGGCAAGGCGACCATCTCGCTGGCGACCCGCGTCACCGAGCGTCCGCTGACCGAAGGGCCGGGTGAGCGCGGCCGATACATCGAGACCGGCCCCGACAAGGACGGGCTGAGCTGGCGGATCGTCGGCGGGGCCAACACCACGCCGCGCGTCGATGCGATGATTTCCGTCCGGACGGCCTATCCGCCGTCGACGCTCAATTGGCCCTCCATCATTTCGCGGCTGGGGATGGTCAATAAGAACGCGATGCCGGCCATGATGGGCGTCGAGGTATACCAGGCCATGCTGATCCACGGCAACGTGCCGAGCGGCTTTCGGTTCGGCGACCCGACGGACTCGATCCCGATCGAGTATGTCTTCTGGGTCAAGCCCACCGGCTGGATGGGCCGGACGCTGATGCAACGGTTCGTGCACCTGCCGATCAAACGGCCCGTCCTGCACGCCGACACGCTCGAAAAAGGCGAACTGCTCTACCTCGACGATAGCAGTGAGATTCCCCTCCGCTCGAAAACGCTCGCTCGGATGCGCGAGATGGCCGGGGCGTATGCGTTCGGCAAGTTCGTCCCGGTCGGGAGCAACCCCGAGGCGGCCTTCGATGACAGCATGCGGCACCGCCGGGACCCTCCGCCCAACCGCGGCGACCCGGCCGCCATCCCCGAGCCGCTCGAGGATGCCGACTTCACCGACATTCACGAATTGATCCGGCGGTGACGACAGCGAACGGACCCCCGATACTTTGAGAAAGGCTATGCCATGAACACGACGCCAACCCCCTCCGATCCGACCCCGTGGGCGGGCGGACAACGAAACAACAATCTGAAGCTGCTGGGGCTGGATATCGCCGGCGCGGACGAGCCAACGCCCGGCGACGCCCCCGACGGGGCGCCCGCTTTGCCCGACGAGATCGAAACGATCGACGACTATCGCCGATGGGCGAGCGGACAGGCCGCCGATGATGGCGCCGGCAACGTCTTGCCGAACCGTTCGGACTGATCGCGCCGTGAGTCTGGGCGACCAGGACAAACTGGAGTTGATCATCTCGGCGCTGCAATCGATTGCGGCCTATCCGGATGTGAGCAGCATCGGCGAGTTGCAGGCCGTGGTGCGCCAGCGGCTGTCGGCGATCCCAGCCCCGCGGCATGCGCCGGAATCGGTGGATGTGATCACCGAGGAGTATCATCCGCGGCACCTCCCGCCCACGGCGCTGCCGCCGGCGCCTCGGCAGCGGCAAGGATTCGCCGATCTGACGCCAACGGTGTGTCTAGCGCCGGTGTGCTGCGGTGTCTACTTGCCGCCGGCCTGCTCGTGCACTTACCTCCAAGGCCTGACAGGCTTCAAGGTGGACGAGTTCGGTCGCCTGCAGTGCCTGCAGTATGTCCTGATCTCCCTGTTGCAGTAGTCGCCCGCCCACCTGCCCGGGCGGCAGGCGAGTTTCATTGAATGGGATCCATGATGACGCTCAACGCGAAACTCGATCGGGTTATCGGCATCCTGCAGGCATTGGCCGACGCGCCCGAGGCCGCCGATGTCCGCCGCCTGCAAGGGCTGCTGCGGGAAAAACTCTCCCTCCTGCCGATGCCCGAGCGCCCGGCGGGGACGAAGGTCGACCTTGGCCGAACCGGATCGAATCTTGGCCAGTCGCCCCGCCACTCCGCGGATGACGGAAACTCGGCGGGGGAGCCTGCGGCTGGGCGACTGAAGGCGCGCTTTAGCGATACGCCCGGGCTGCGTGTGACTGGGCCTATTCGCAAACAGTTCCAGATGCCTGATATCAGTGTCCCGCTGTCGCTGATCACTGGCTTCAAGCGAAGCGGCGACGGTCGACTCCTGTGCATCCAGGTGTTTCACTCCGAGCTGACGGTGCCGGCGGGCACGCTTCACTGGGCGCCTTGACCCGCCAATTCGCATCGTCCAGCTCTCATGCGAGACCGCGATCATGGACCTCAGCAAGAAGATCGACAAGCTCCTGGCGACGCTGCACCAGTTGGCGGACGCTCCGGCGGCCGGCAGCGCGGCCGAGTTCCAGTCGCACATTCGCATCGCCCTGGCCGAGTTGCCGGAGATCTCCAAGGCATCCGGCCGAGATGACGCCGATGCCTTCGGCGCCCGGCCGAGGCGGCGTGAGAACTCCACCGCCAGCGGCGCGACGACCATTGGGACCTCCTATACGCGGTGGCGATTTCGAGGGCTGGGGCCATCACCCGGCGGAGGGGTCGGTGGGGCCGGCAGCTTCGGCGGGGCGCGCACAACGATGGACGAGCCGCAGTTTACTGACATTGTCGGCGGCAGTCCCCGCCTGTGTCCGGCCCTGACAAGCTGCTCTCAGCAGAGGCCGCCCAGTTGTCCTGACTATAAGTTCATCTGGGCCAGCGGACTGAACCTGCATGCCGGCGGCCTGGTGAGCGCGCCGGAATTCTGCTTTACGGACTTTTGCCTTATGGGCGAGTTTCAGTGGCTTTAGACGTTGCGTCGCCACAGGCCGATGCCCGAGTGAATCCCAGGAGGACCGAGTGCCCACCAAGAAGGATATCGCCGTCGTCGTGCTGGCCGGGCGACCTGTAACGCCGGCCCTGATGGACTGGCTGGGCACGTTCCCGCCGGAGAACGTCCGGCCCTGTCACCCATTTGGCTCGCTCGGCGGCGCCGAGATGTTGGCCGTCTGGCGTAACAGCATTGTGTGCGACTTTCTGGACAACGGCGCTCTGCCCTATCTGATGATGGTCGACGCCGACGCCTGGCCGACGAGCGAGAGCGACGGCATCGTCCACGCCCACGGCGATATCTGCGGCGTGCATGCGGTCGGCCGCCACGGGCATCGGGCCCACGCAGGCGACGGAGAGGTCGGGGCCCATTGCCTGCGGATTTCGCGGCGCGCGTTGGAGGCCATCGCCGCCTGCGACGCCTTCGACCCCAACCGCGGCTGGTTTGCGTTTCCCACGATCAATCGCGGCACGGAGATCGCCAACTGTGAAGACGGGTACTTCTGCCGGCTGGCCCGCCAGGCGGGATTTCACCCGATCAAGGTCGCGCCCATGGGCCATCTGGTCCCCGTGGTCGTCAGCCCGGGCGACGGTCCGGATGCGGTCAATTTCCACTTCCCCGCACAGTTGATGCAGGCGACCGCCTCCGCTCAGCGCAGCGACGAATCGGACACCGGAGACCGGCCATGCCTACCCGCGACACCTGCACCCACCCAGGCGAGCCGGACGCCTTGAGCGTTTCGCCGCCCATCGTCCGGCAAAGCGCAGTCGGCGGTACGATCCCGAAAACCTTCCACCACATCTGGCTGGGCGGGCGGCCGCCGCAAACGGTTCGGGACATGATCGACACCTGGCGGCGCCATCACCGAACATGGGAGTTTCGTCTGTGGACGGAGCGCGATCTGCCGGAGATGCCGCGACTGGGGCCCTACTTCCACGCCGCCGAGGCGTATGCCGTCAAAGCCGACATGGTTCGCCTGGAGGCGGTCTTCGCCTGCGGCGGAGTCTATGTCGACACGGATGTCGAGTGTCTGCAACCCATCGACGATCTGCTGGCCGGCTGTCGGTGTTTTGCGGCCTGCGAGTACGATGCGGCCACGTACGGCCTGTCGGGACCCAGCGGCATCGGCAACGACATCTTCGGCGCCGCTCCCGGCCACCCCGCCATTCTGGACGTTATCCAGCAGGTGCCCAACGTCTTCAATCTGGCTAATCCGCTCGCGCACGGCCCGGGCCTGTTTCGTCACGTGATGCACGCCCGACCCGACGTGCGGATCTTCGAGAAAGACATCTTTCACCCGCTGTTGCCCCACCAAGCCCGCAGCGGCGACCGAGTCGCGGGCGCCCAGTTTCCAGGCGCCTATGCCGTGCACTGGTTCAACCTTTCCTGGGCCAAGTAGTTTGAAGGCCATACGTCTGCACCATCCAACCAAGCAGGACATGCTGATCGTCCCCGAACCGGCTTCGGCGATGCTGTTGAGCTGGGGGGGGGGCTTTGGGTGTCCTGAGATCATATAGACGCAAGCTTCTTCGTGCTGCTTCTCACATCGGCTGAGCAGCCAGCGATCTGCTTAACTCCTTCCGCATAACGGGCGGGCCCACCGGGCTCGCCCGTTGTGTTGCGCGTGGCCGGCGGCCCGCAAGAGCCCCTTGCATTCGAATTGGCGGCGTTTAAGATAACTTTCCTGAGCGATTCCGATCTCCATCGGAAGCCATCATCGAAAGGAAGACAGCGACATGGCCAATGCAGACATCGGATTGATCGGTCTGGCGGTTATGGGGCAGAACCTCGTGCTCAATATGGAAGAAAAAGGCTTCACGGTCGCGGTCTTTAACCGCACCGTGGCCAAGGTGGATGTCTTCATCGAAGGCGAGGCTAAGGGCAAGAACATCATCGGCGCGCACGACCTGGCGGAGTTCGTCGGCCAGTTGAAACGCCCCCGTCGTGTGATGCTGCTGGTCAAAGCCGGCGAGGCGGTCGACAACTTTATCGATGCGCTGGTTCCGCTGCTGGAAGAAGGCGACATCATCATCGACGGCGGCAACAGCAACTTCAACGACACCATCCGTCGGGCGGAGCATGTCGAGTCGAAGGGCCTGCTGTACATCGGCACGGGCGTCTCCGGCGGCGAAGAGGGCGCCCGCCACGGGCCCAGCATCATGCCCGGCGGCTCGCCGGCGGCCTGGGGGCACGTGAAGGATATCTTCCAGGCCATCTCGGCCAAAGTTGATGAGATCCCCTGCTGCGACTGGGTCGGATCGGGCGGGGCGGGCCATTTCGTCAAGATGGTCCACAACGGCATCGAATACGGCGACATGCAGTTGATCTGCGAGGCCTATGCGCTTATGGCGGCCAACGGACTGACGGCCCAGGAGATGGCGGGCGTCTTTGCCGAGTGGAACAAGGGCGAGCTGGACAGCTACCTCATCCAGATCACCAGCGAGATCCTCGCCAAGACCGACGACCAGACCGGCCAGCCCATGGTGGACGTGATTCTCGATACGGCCGGGCAGAAAGGCACGGGCAAGTGGACGGCCGTGACGGCGCTGGATCTCGGCCAGCCGTTGACGCTGATCGGCGAGGCGGTGTTCGCTCGCTTCCTGTCGGCGCTGAAGGATGAGCGCCAGGCCGCGTCGAAGAAACTCCGCGGGCCGAAGGTCAAGCCCATCACCGACCCCGAGAAGAAAGCCAAGTTTATCGAGGACATTCGCCAGGCGCTCTACGCCAGCAAGATCTGCTCCTACGCCCAGGGCTACCAACTGCTGCGGACGGCGTCGAAACACTACGAGTGGAAGCTGCGGTTCGGCGAGATCGCCCTGCTGTGGCGCGGCGGCTGTATTATTCGCAGCCAGTTTCTCGGCAAGATCAAAGAGGCCTTTGACAAGCGAAAACGCCTGGTCAACCTGCTGCTCGATCCGTACTTCAAGGCGGCGGTGCGAAGGGCCCAGACGTCCTGGCGGCGGACGATCACGCGTGCGGTCAAGTGGGGCGTGCCCGTGCCGGCGCTGACGGCGGCCCTGGCCTACTACGACGGCTACCGGCGCGAGCGGTTGCCGGCCAACCTGCTGCAGGCGCAGCGGGATTACTTCGGCGCCCACACCTATGAGCGCCTCGACAAGCCGCGCGGCGAGTTCTTCCACACCAACTGGACCGGGCGCGGCGGCGACACAACCGCCGGCACGTATACGGCGTAGTGAATGCCCAATGTCCAATGCCCAATGACCCGTTCCGCAGCCCATTGGCCATTAGGCATTTGGTCCCGGATATCTCATCAAGGAGTCAACGATGGGCTGTAACAGTCTCTTCAGTGTCGACGGCAAGACCGTCGCCATTACCGGCGGGGCCGGTGTGCTGTGCGGGTCGATGGCCAAGGGGCTGGCCGCCGGCGGAGCGAAGATCTGCGTGCTGGATTTCGACGACAATCGAGCCAAGGCCCTGTGCGATGAGATCCAGGCGGCCGGCGGCACGGCGGTATGCGTCAAGACCGACGTGCTGGACCGCGAGCAGGTCGTCAAAAGCTTCGAGTTCGCCGTCGGTGAGCTTGGGCAAATCGACGTGCTGATCAACGGGGCGGGCGGCAACAAGAAACAGGCCACCTGCGTGCCGCCCGAGTCGCTGTTTTTCGACCTCGACCTCGACGCCGTCCGCTGGGTGTTCGATCTGAACTGTCTCGGCACGATCCTGCCGTCGCAGGTGTTTGGCCGGCACATGGCCGATCGCGGCGAGGGCGTGATCATCAATATTTCGTCGATGAACGCCTTCCGTCCGCTGACGCGGATTGCGGCCTACTCGGCGGCCAAGGCTGCGATCAGCAACTTTACGCAGTGGCTGAGCACCTACATGTGCCAGACCCATTCCACGAACATCCGCGTCAACGCCATCGCACCGGGCTTTTTCCTGACCGAGCAGAACCGTTTTCTGCTGACCGACGAGAAGACGGGCGACCTGACCCCCCGCGGCCAACAGATCCTCGACCACACCCCCCAAGGCCGCTTCGGCGACCCCGAGGACCTGCTCGGCACGCTCATTTGGCTAATCTCGGACGCGGCGAAGTTCGTCACGGGCATTGTCGTCCCGGTGGACGGAGGCTTCAGCGCATACAGTGGCGTGTAGCGGACTCAGGAACCAGCTGATCGGAAATCGACAATAGGAGTAGAGAATGGCGGATCATATTGAGGCGTTAAAGGCTTTGGAGAAGAAGAAGGATTTTTTCGTTGGTATTGATTCGGACGGGTGCGCGTTCGACACGATGGAGATCAAGCACAAGGAATGCTTCATCCCCAACATCATCAACCATTGGGATCTTCAGGCGGTGTCGCGGTTCGCGCGGGATGCGGCTGAGTTTGTGAACCTGTACAGCCAGTGGCGAGGCATCAACCGATTCCCGGCGTTGACGATGGCCTTCGATTTGTTGTGCGAGCATCCGGAGGCCGTGGAACGCGGGTACGAGGCGCCGCAGGTCGATTCGCTGCGAGAGTGGATCGAGACGGAGACGCGCCTGGGCAACCCGGCGCTGGAGGCCAAGGTGGCTGAGACCGCCGACCCGGTGCTGACCAAGGCGCTGACGTGGTCCAAGGCCGTCAACGAGACCGTCGGCCAGGTCGTTCGCAACGTGCCCCCCTTCCCGCACGTCCGCGACAGTCTGGAGAAGCTTTTCGACGTGGCCGACATCATGGTCGTCTCGGCCACGCCCAATGAGGCGCTCGAGCGAGAGTGGGACGAGCACGACATCGCCAGGTTTACCCGCCTGATCTGCGGCCAGGAGATGGGCAACAAGAAAGAGCACCTCCAATACGGCGCCGGCGGCAAGTACGACGCGGGCAAGGTGCTGATGATCGGCGACGCCCCCGGCGACATGAAGGCGGCCAAGGCCAACGACATGCTGTTCTTCCCCGTCATCCCGGGGCAGGAGTCCCAGTCCTGGCAGCGCTTCGTCGAAGAGGCCGCCGACAAGTTCCTGGCGGGCAAATACGCCGGCGACTACGAGACGTCACTCATTGACGAGTTTCTCGGCTACCTGCCCTCGATTCCGCCATGGAAGGCGTGACCCTCGCGCATTGCCGGCATCGCGACAATGACTAGGTCGGCCGTAAATCTCGATCAGACGCCCCTGCCCGGCCCCACGCGATACGACGCGCTGGGGTGGGTCTTTGTATTGGGCGGCTTGGCCCTGTCAGCCGTGTTGAGCGTGTTCAGCGACGGCATCTACATGAACGATGACGCGACGCATTACATGATCGCGCGGGACGGCTGGGGTGATCTGTCGATCCTGCTGCACCGTTGGGGGCGAGTCGGGTATACGGTTCCAACCAGCCCGGTGGCCTACTGGTTCGGGTTTGGCGGATGCCGGCTGTTCAGCGGGGTCCAGACGGCGTTGATCGCACTGTTGGCCTGGCGCACGGCCCGGCGCCTGATCGGGCCGGGGCTCCTGGCGGCGTTGGCGGCCCTGTGCGTCTGGCTGCAGCCGTTGACGTTCCGACTGTCATTGACGACCTTGACCGAAACGACGGGGGCGTTCTACATGATGTTGGCGATATTCCTTTATCTGCGAGGGAATCGCCTGTTCGCCTGCGTTGCGTTTTCGGCGCTCTTTCTTGCCCGCGACGAGACGATGGCCCTGGCCCCTCTGGTGGGTGTGGCGCTGATCATGGATGCGTACCGGCAAGCGGGTGGGCGGTGGCGGACAGCGCTGGCGGCGAGGTGGATGTGGGGCGGCTTTGCTTTGCTGGCGGCCGGGCCGGTGCTTTACGTCTTGGCGTCAATTCCGGTTGACTTGCCCCCCCATGGGGATCCGCTGGCAATATTCACCCGCCGGTACACGATCGAATTCGGGACCGGCCCGCTTTACTGGATGGCTGCACGATGGTCCGAACAGGCCACTCCGTTGATTCTGTCCCTGGGCCTGCTGGGACTGGGCCTGCTGATTAGATCGTTATGGCGACGAGAGCGGCTTTGTCGCCAGGCGGGGTCCGTCTGCGGGGCCTGGTTGCTCCCTGCCTGGACGCTGGGGTACTTGGCCCTGCACAGCGTGCTGTTCAATCGGGGGCTATTTGCCCACGGCGGCGCAGGGCGACTCATGGTGCCGCTGACGGGGTTGCTTGGCGTTCAGGCGGCCATTGGCCTCAGGGGCGTCCTGGCCGACCGGCGCGGCAGGATCATCTTGGCTTTTGCAGCGCTGCTGGCCGGCACGATCTGCCTGCCGCTGGTCACCTTCGCATACCTGGTGGACTTCTTGTCCTCCCCGTTGAGAAACGGGCTGCTGGTCGGTTTGTTGGGCGCGGTGGCCTTGACAGGGCTACTGATGTGGCGAAAGCAGCGAGTGCTGCGCCGGGTCGCCATCATGGGGCTGCTGCCGATCGCGGCGGCGCTGATGCTGGGCCAGTTTCAGATCTACTGCCGCCCCCTCAGCCTGGATAACCCCGTCGATCCCATGGACAAACCCCTCGGGCAAGCGGCGAGATTCGTTCGTCAGGCCGATCTTGATGGACGCACCTTGATCGCTAAGCATCCCCTGATTGCCCTGCTGCTGCCGGAGACGCAAATGCCACTGCCGGAAACGCAGTTGCGTGTGGGCGAGAAGGGGGCGATCCAACTATGGCAAGAATCGCCGGCAGGAACCCTCTTCTTCTGGGACAGCAAGAACTGCACTTGGCCGGACCTGATCGAACGAAAAAGCAGCCAGGAATTGCGCGACATGCTCGATTCCCAGGCAGCCGTGCGGGCGCATTTCATCACCGACGATTACATCCCCGGAAAGAAGTGCGAAGTCATCATCTTCGAAAAACTCCCACCCCCACCGCCGACGGAGCGCTAATCCGCCGCGCGACACGGTCGTTTACTTCATCCCGAACATCTCTTCCTTCAGGTCGAGGTAGAAGATGTAGTCGTCGGGGTCGACGTCCGGCGGGCAGCGGTGGTCGCAGAAGGGGATGAAGCCCCCCTTGGCCACGTACGGGCCCAGCGTCTCCAGATACGCCTTGATGGCGTCGGGGCCTTTGGCCAGCTCGAGCTTGTCCACGCCGCCCATGATGCGGAGGTCCGGGCCGTATTTGTCCAGCATCTCGCCGGGATGGCCGGAGGAGTTGACCTCGAAGGGGAACATGATGTTCAGCCCCGCTTCCAGGAACATCGGAATCAGAAGCCGAACGTCACCGTCGCAGTCGGTGTGCCACAGATCCACGCCGGCGGCCTTGAGCTTATCGCCAATACGCTTGTACCGCGGCAGAACAATGTCGCGAAAGAACGGCACGGAGACGATCGGCCCCTGCTTGAAGCAGATATCCTCCCAGCCGGTGGCGAAGTCGAAGTCGAACTCGCCCAGCACCTGGTCCAGGAAGTTCTCCACGAGCTGGCATCGCACCTCGACCATGTCCTCGACCATCTCCGGATAGTCGTACGTCGCGAACGCGAGCCCCTCGAAGGTCAGCATGTCGCGCACGTTGCCGATCAGCGACCCGCAGGCCACGCTCAGAGGGTAGTCGCGGTCGGGCGATTGGTGCTTCTTGTAGGCCTCGATGTCGACGATGCGGGCCGGGTCGTCCAGGTTGAAATGCTCGTCCTTGACGCGCTTCCAGTCCTCGGGCGTCTTGACCGTCCAGTCGATGATGTGCGGAATCGTCGAATGGCCGTCCTTGGGCGATTCGCTGATCAACCCCATGCCGTCGCGGGAGATGATGGTATCGCCCTTGTCCTCGAGAATCTCGTACTCGAAGCCCGGGTGCATGCCGCAATTGCCCCACACGCCGTCCATGTAGTCGAAGTTGAAGAACGCGTCGACCTCGTGGTTGCCGACGATGTCATTGTCCTTGAACAGCGGCCAGAGCTCGAAGTTCTCCGACCAGTAGCCGAACTCGATGTTCACGCTGCGGTCGAACGGCTGGTGGTGCATTTGGGCGTTGAATCGCTCGCGGCCCGTCATGACGCCTTTCCACGGCTTGCGGATGGGCGTGATGGTCTTGTCGGACATCGGCGCTCCTTTCTGTCAGGTCGTCGCCGACCGGCGGACCTAGTGGACGACAAGCCGCTCCGTCGTTCGGCGAACGCTCTGATGTCGCTGCCACGTCGGGTCGGTCTCCGGAAAATCCTCACGATAATGAACGCCGCGCGTCTCGGTCCGTCGCAAGGCGAGATCGCTGATGAGATACGCGGCTGTAAGCATGTTTTGAACTTCCCAACCGGCCGAATCGTAGAATTCCTTGTCCAAAACGTATCGGCCCCAGAAGCCCACGATCTCCAATGTCTCGGCCAGGCGCTGCCCCCGCCGGACGATACCGACATTTCGCCACATCACCGACCGCAAGGAATTGCCGATGTCGGTCAGGTCCAGTTCCGTGCGATCGGAGTGCGGGACGACCCATTCGATCGCCAGCGGGATCGGCGTCTGGCGAATATCGGCGGCGGCTTGGCCCGCCGCTTGACCGCACCGGGCGCCGAGCACGATCGTTTCCGAGAGACTGTTGGAGGCCAGGCGGTTGGCCCCGTGCAGGCCGGTCGCCGCGGCCTCGCCGCAGGCCAGCAGGGCCGCGATGGACGTTTGCCCGTCGGTGTCGGCCCGAATGCCGCCGATCATGTAGTGGGCGGCCGGGTGAACGGGAATCAGGTCGGTTCCCGGATCGATGCCGAACATTCGGCATTGTTGGTCGATGAAAGGAAAACGCACGGCGAACGCCTCGCCGCCGAGATGGCGCACGTCGAGCGACACGTGCGTGGCGTCCGTGGCGGCCATGCGGTCGAAGATGGCCCGGCTGACCACGTCGCGCGGGGCCAGGTCGGCCATCTCATGGTAATCGGGCATAAACCGGTGCCCGGTCCGATCCACCAGGAAGCCGCCTTCGCCGCGGACGGCCTCGGAAATCAGCGACCGCGACGAGCCGGCCACGTATAGCGTGGTCGGGTGAAACTGCATCAATTCCACGTCGGCGACCACCGCTCCCGCTCGAAACGCGATCGCGATGGCGTCAGCGGTCGCCACCGGCGGGTTGCTGGTCTCTCGCCACAGCATGCCGGCCCCGCCGGCGGCCAGGATCGTCTGCCGCGCGAGGATCATCTGCAAGCCGTACCGCTGGTGATAGGTCAGCGCCCCCAGGCACGTCGCATCGGACCCGCCCTCGGGCGGGTCGGTGATCAGGTCCAGGACAAAGCAATGGTCGAATATCTTGATGTTCTCCAGCGCCCGCACGCGTTGCAGCAGCGTCTCGACCAGGACCCGGCCGGTCGCGTCGCCGGAGGCATGGACGACGCGGCTGGCGCTGTGGCCGCCCTCGCGTCCCAGCGCCAACTGCCCATGGTCCATGTCGAAGGCCATCCCCCACTGCTGCAACTGGCGGATGTGCCCAGGCGCCGCCGTAAGGACCTCGCGAATGACGTCCTCGTCCCCCAGGCCGCAGGCCGTGCGGATCGTATCGGCGATGTGGTCGTCCACGGAGTCGCTATCATCCAGAACGGCCGCCAGCCCGCCCTGGGCGTAGGACGTGTTCGATTCCGTGAAGGTGTCCTTGGTGGCGACAATGACCTTTCCGAACTCAGCCGCCTCGATGGCCGCGCGGAGCCCCGCCGCTCCGGCGCCGATCACCAGCACGTCGGTGAAGATGTGGCCGAGCCGACGGGCCTCGAAGCCGACCAGGTAACGGCGTTGGAGGAAAGGATTGTCCATGGCGATGTGAGTCTAGCCGTCCTGGAGACCGGTTTCAATCGCCGCGGCGACGCTGGGCCTCGATGGCGTCGCGCAGGTAGGTCCGTTCGGTGGGCAGGCCGGCCGCCTCCCATCGCAGCGTGATCTCCGCTGCGAGCGAGGCATTGTGGGCCTTGAGTTGCTGGAGCGCCTCATAATCGGCCGATCCCTCTGGGGCCTTGAGCATCGCATCGTGAGCGTCGACGTGAAAAACCGGCGCCCCGTTCGGCGGGTGGGAGATTCGCAGCTTCATGTTCGGATACAGCGTGTTGCCGATCCGCAGGGCGAATGACCGCACCTTCCCCAGCGGCGCCTCGTCATCCGGCGACCGCTCGGCGACGTCGCTCATCAGCCACGCTGCCAGATTGATGCCTGGGGGTGGGCGAAATGTCGAGGCCGAATCGGGCGGCCCGTCCGGGTAGGCGATGGCCAGGTATATCTCGACGGCCCGGAAGACCTGGGCGGCGGGCGGCAGGGCCCCGGCAGTGTCATTTCCTTCGGACATTAGATTTCAATTGTACAGTATTGCAGAGGCTGGGCCGATAAGGTATCTGGTGATGTCCAATTGGCCGGGGCTGCCGTAGCCGGCCAAGACCCGTCGCGGGCCCGAGCATACGCGAGGCGATAATCTTCATGAGCATTCGTCCCCTTGTCATCGTCGTCGAGGACGATGAAGAGATGAACCATCTGGAGTGCGAGTTGCTCCAGATTCACGGCATGGAGACTGTCTCGGCATACAGCGGCGCCGAGGCCATCGAGGTCGCAGGCCGGCATCAGGCCGACGCCATTCTGCTGGACATCATGCTGCCGGAGATAGACGGGTTTGAGTGCTGCCGGCATCTTCGGGCCCGGTCCAGTCGGCGTATGCCCATTATCATGATTACGGCCCTGGACAGCGAAGATAGCCGAGCTGAAGGCATGGCCGCCGGCGCGGACGCCTATTTCACCAAGCCCTTCGATCCGCAGGAGGTCGCCGACACCGTTCGCCGCCTGGTCGATGCGTTCCGCCAACAGATCGGCGGCGGCCACAACGGCATATCCCCTCCCCCTTGCGATCCAGATTCCTGACGCCCATCCCATCGACGATCGGCCCGCTTATGCTTTGTTGCCCTCGGCGTCATCCGGGCGCGGCGGCTTGATCGGCAAGGTTACCACGAACGTGCTGCCCGTATCTTCGGAGGTGACATGCACCGTCCCCCCATGCATTTCGGTGAAATGCTTCACGACGGCAAGCCCAAGGCCCATGCCGCGTTTCTGATAGCCGATGGCTCCGGAAGAATGTCTCATAATGTTGCCCGTCGAGAAAAACGGATTGAAGATATTCTCAATGTCTTCCGCCGGAATGCCGCGGCCCTGATCGACGACGGTGATCACGACCATTTCGCCCAGTTGCCGCCCCGCCGTCACATGGATCATGCCGCCATCGGGGGTGAACTTGATGGCGTTGCCGACGAGGTTCTCGATCACGTCGCGGATCTTGCCGGGATCGGCCGTGATGATCGGCAGATCACCGCTGGGCTCGATCACAAGCGTCTGGTGGCGCTCCTCGATGAACGGCTGAACGTCGTTATAGACATCCTCCAGCACGTCGGTGAGGTTCACGTCGGCCAGGTTGAGGTAGTCGCTGTACTCCTTGGCGGGCATGAGCTTGAACATGGCCTGAATGATGTCGTTCAACCGCTGCGCCTTGGCCTCCATCATCGCCATCCCCCCCTTGAGCTTTTCGACGTCGTCCGTGTCGGCCATCAGCTTTGGCAGCGTCAGGATATAGCTGACGGGCGTTCGCAGTTCGTGCCCAGCGACCTTGATGAAGTTGGTCTTCATCTCGTTCGCCTCCTCAAGCTCACGATGCGATGTCTCCACGCCGTCGACCATGCGGTTAAACTCGTCGGCGAGGTCGTCCAGTTCGTCACGGCCCATCACGTGGCGAATCCATCGCTTCGTATCCACGCGGTGGGACAGGTCTCCCCCGGCCACTTGCTCGGCGGCCAGTTCCAGCCGCCGCACGCGAACGCCGATGCTGCGGTCCACCAAGTACAGGCCGACTATAAAGATCATCACGATCACGCCTGATCCGAGGGCAATCGCCCACCGCGTCAGGCGGTTGATCTTGGCGAGGACCAACGACCGGGGGACCTGCAGAACCAGCATCCACTGGGGCGCGAGGACCGGCAGGCCCCGCAGCTGATCGGGCAGAGCGACCGGCGCATAAGCCTGAACCATCTTGTCGGAGGTCAGCCGCCAACCGGCCTCATTCATCCGGCTGATGTCGGCCCAGTCGAGCAATTGCCTGCGCGGCGCGCGCCGGCGGAGGGGGTAGATCACGTAACCGTCTTTTTCCACCAGCATCCCCTGAGCTGTGGTCGTTTTGGGAAACGCGCCGCTATTGCGGATCCAGTCGGTCAGTTTCAAGACGATCTTGGCGACACCGACAATCCGATCGTCCAGGAACAGCGGCACACAGATGTCAATGCTCCAGACTTCAGCGCTGTCGTCATAGGAGACCGGAGGGACGAACACGCATCCCTTCCCGTCCTTGAACGCCTGTTGCCACCAGAGCTCGTCGGCCTGGTAAAAGTCCGTCGTCATTTGCGATGAAGCCACAAGCTGCCCGAAGCGGTCGGTCACAAAAATCTCCGCAATCTCCGGCATGTTCGCGATGAGAGTGCGCAGATGTTCGGAGGTGTGATTGTCCAGGACCTTGGAGACTCGGCTGTCCTTCTTGTCGCCTTTGTCCCAAATCGCATCGAGCTCATCCAGTTCCAGCGGCGAGAGGGCTTTGTTGTAGGCCGCGAGTTCCTCGGGGGCGTGTGGGTCGTCCTGCAGTTCCAGCAGAGCTTTCTCCATGTCGGCCAGCAGCGAGACTCGAATGCTCGTCGCCCCCGCCCCCGCAACCGACTGGTAGCTCTGACCAATCAGATTCGTGTGAACTTGCCTGCCTTGGACGACAAGCACCATCAACGCCACCGCCAGTGGAATCACCGCCACCGCGATCAGCAGGACCGCCAGCTTCGAACGAATCGGTACTCTCATCAATCTCTCATTCGTCAGTGTCAAGGAGACACTACCATCTTAGAACAACCCATTCGATCCTGGGAAGGTTTTTTGCACCTTTTGCCCGATCTCTTTCTGGGCGAGCCGCTTGCGTCGCGGCCGGCATTGGGCTACCGTGCGCGCTGTTTCGTCCCGCCGCAAGAAAGGAATCACAATGCGAAAGCAATCTCTGGAATTTCTCAAAGAGCTCATGACCAGCCCCACCCCCAGCGGCCAAGAGGCCCCCGGGCAGAAGATCTGGTGCACCTATGCCCGCCAGATCGCCGACCAGGTCCGCACGGACAGCTACGGCAACGCCATAGCCGTACTCAACCCCAAGGGCAGCCCGAAGATCATGCTCGACGGCCACGTCGACGAGATCGGCCTGATGATCAAGCACATCCACGACAACGGCCAGCTTGCTTTCCAGGCCATCGGCGGGATCAACGCCGCCCTGCTGCGCAGCAAGCGCGTCAACATCCACACCGCCAAAGGCGTGATCCGCGGCGTCATCGGCGCCGTTGCGCCGCACTTGAAGAAAGACAAAGACGGCAAGGCCCCGGCGATTCACGACCTGACGATCGACATCGGCGCCAAAGACGACAAGGCCGCCCGCAAGCGCGTCAGCGTGGGTGATGTGATCACATTCGTCGAGACGTTCGAAATGCTGACGGACGACCTGGCCATCGCTCGCGCCTTCGACAACCGCGTCGGCACGTGGGCCGCCTTGGAGGTCCTCCGTCTGGCCAAGGCCGACCGGCGAAAGCTCGACGCCTGCCTGATCGCCTGCAGCAGCATCCAGGAAGAAGTGGGCCTCAAAGGCGCGACCATGAACGTCTTCAACGTCCGTCCGGATGCCGCGCTGGTCATCGAGGTCACCCACGCCACGGACACCCCAGGCATCAGCGCCGCCCAGCACGGGCAAGTCAAGCTCGGCGAGGGGCCCACCATCAGCATCGGCCGGGAGAACCACCCCGCCGTGATCGAAAAGCTCCGCGCCGCAGCCAAGGCCAAGAAAATCAAACTGCAGATCGAGGCCTTCAGCGCCTCCGGCGGCACGGACGCCCTGGCGATCTATGCCGCCGTCGGCGGCGTACCCAGCGCCGTCATCGGCATCCCCACCCGCTACATGCATTCGACCGTTGAAATGATCAGCTTCAAGGACCTTCACAAGACAGTGGATCTCCTGACTGAGACCTGCCTGAATATGAAGAAGGGCGACGAGTTTGCGGTGAAGATCTAGTAGAAATGAGATCCTCGAGCATTGGATGATGCACATGAAGATGATCGCAAGACGTAAGCTGCTGGTGGTCGCTCTGGTGGCTGTCGTTGGGCTGTCCGTGGTTGTTGCTCTGAAACCGTGGTCTAGCCAAAGACACCGGGAGTTCAGGGATCAATTGGAGGCCCAGGGCCTCCGAAGCCGCCAACGGCAGGCTTACGATAACGCTGTGGCGGACGCCACGGCGAACGTCAGAGATGGGAATGTCCTGGCGGCCACCGAGACGCTTGAGACCGCTGTCTTTGATGCGATGGGCGACGGCGTTCTTCCGCAGGCGGGATCACGGCTCCCAAGCTTCGGCGAGATGATACTGTTGGGCCTCTATCGCATGTCTAGCAAGGAAGGGCAATCGGCGCCAAGAATGGCGGAGTTGGACAGCGCGATGCGGTCGGCCTATCGGGATTACGATCCTAAGGTATGTGAGTACTATGTGCGCCGTGTATTGTTGGAAGATACCCCCATGCCTTGGTTTGGCGACGTAGGCGGAAGCAGCGAGGACTAACGCGCCAGGATGGCGGGAATGAGAGCCCATCGTCGCCCGAGAACGCAACTATGCGAGCCGAAAGCGTTGATTTTCTGAGGCAGTACCTCAACACGCCGTCGCCGACGAGCTTCGAAGGGCCCGGCCAGCGCGTGTGGTGCGACTACGCCCGCCCGTTCGCCGACGAGGTCCACACCGACGCCTACGGCAACTGCGCGGCCGTGCTCAACCCCGACGCCACACCGAGGATCGTCCTGGACGGCCACGGTGACGAAGTCGGCATGATCGTCAAGTTCATCACCGACGAGGGCTTTCTCCGCGTTCAGTTCTTGGGCCAGGTCGACGCGGTCCGCATGCCGGGCCAGCGAGTTCACATCCGCACGCGAAAGGGCCCCGTGCTGGGTGTCGTCGCCCTGCTGCCAATGCACATCGCCCGTCAGCTCGCAGACGAGAAGAAGGACCAGGACATGGCCGTCCATGACCTGGCCATCGACATCGGCGCCAAAGATGGGAAAGAGGCCCGCAAACGGGTAGCCGTCGGCGATTCGATCACGATCGCGGCCGATTTCGAAATGCTCACCGATGACGTGTTCACCGCGCGCGGGACAGACGACCGGCTGGGCACGTTCACGGCCATCGAGACGCTGCGCTTGCTGGCCGAGAAGCGCGACACGCTCGACTGCTGCGTGATTGCCCACAGCGCCGTGCAGGAGGAAGTGGGCATGTTCGGGGCGTACATGGCGGCGTTCAATTTGCGCGCCGATGCGGTGATCGCTATCGAGACCGGCATCGCCACCGACACGCCCGACGTGGACCCCAAGCGGTTCGGCGAAATCAACGTCGGCGGCGGCCCGCTGATCCATATCGGCCGGGAGAACCACCCGGCCATCATCGAGCGTCTTCGCGCCGCCGCCAAGGCCAGGAAAATCACGTTGCAGATCAACGCCTTCATGGAAGACCACGGCACAGACGCGTCGAGCTTCTACATGCAAATGGGCGGCATTCCGTCGGCCGTGGTCTGCGTGCCCACGCGCTACATTCACTCGCCGATCGGCACGGCCCGCCTGAGCGACCTGGCCGAAACCATCGAGCTGCTCGAAACATTCTGTTCGAACATCAAGACCAACGACGTTTTCCGTGTGGAGATATAGCGTCCAAAGGAACCCGCTATGGAACGTGGATCGCTGACGTTTCTCAAGAAGCTGCTCACCACCCCCACCGTCTCCGGCCACGAGTCGCCCGGCCAGAAGGTGTGGATCAACTACGTGCGGCGTTACGCCGACGATGTCACCACCGACAGCTACGGCAACGCTATCGCCGTTCTCAAGCCGCGGGCCGCAACAAAGATCGTCATCGACGGCCATATCGACGAGATCGGCCTGGTCGTCAAGTACATCACCGACGAGGGCTTCATTCACGTCCAACGCGCCGGGGGTGTTCACCCGCCGCTGCTGCAGGCCAAGCGGGTCAACATCCACACGGCCAAGGGCATCGTCCGCGGGGTCGTCGGCGCATCGGCCCTGAACCGCAAGGATTCCGCCAAGATCCACGAGGTCTATATCGATATCGCCGCCAAAGACGGCAAGGAGGCCAAGCGGAAGATCGCCATCGGCGATCCTATAACGCTCGTGGACGACTTTGAGATGCTCAATCGCCACGTGGCCGTCGCTCGGGCCTTCGATGACCGTCTCGGCGCCTGGGTGGCCGCCGAGACAATCCGCCGCCTGGCCCCCGCCCGGGCCCGCCTGCGATGCTCGGTCATCGCCACCAGCAGCGTGCAGGAGGAAGTCGGCCTGCGCGGCGCGATGATGAACGTCTTCAACATCCGCCCCGACGTGTTCTTTGCCGTCGACGTCACCCACGCCACCGACACGCCGGGCATCAACCACAGCCAACACGGCAAGACGGCTATCGGCGACGGCCCGACCATCCAGCTCGGGCGGGAGAACCATCCGGTGTTGACCAAGCTGCTTCGCAGCACGGCCAAGCGCAAGAAGATCCCCGTCCAGGTCGAGGCGTTCCTGACCACCGGCGCCACCAATGCCTCGTCCGTGCATACGATGATGGGCGGCATCCCGTCAGCGGTCGTCAGCATCGCCACCCGCTATATCCACACTGCCGTGGAGATGATCGATCTGCGAGACGCCGATCGCGCCGTCGACTTGCTCAAGGCCCTGTGCCTGACCGTCAAGGCGAACCAGAAGTTCAAGGTCCGCGTCTGACCCCGGGCCGCCGCGCGGCGCGGCGTGACAACAGAATGGAACTGCACGGAAAGATCGCTGTGGTCACCGGAGCGGCTCGGCGCCTCGGCCGGGCGATTGCAACGGGCTTGGCCGATGCCGGAGCCGATGTGGCCGTCCATTACCATCGCTCCGCAAGGGCCGCCGACGAGACCGTCCAGGCCGTCCGCCGCGCCGGCGGCCGGAGCGAGGCGTTTCAGGCCGATCTGGCCGACCCGGCCGATATCGAGCGGCTGTTCGAAGCCATTGCCCAGACGTTCAGCCACGTCGACGTGCTCGTCAACAGCGCCGCCACCTACAATCGCACCCCCATCGACTCGCTGACGGCCGCCCAGTGGGACGCCGAATTGGCCGTCAACGCTCGGGCGCCGGCGCTGTGCATTCGCTACGCCCTGCCCCTAATGCCCGACGGCGGCGCGATCGTCAATATCACCGACATCGCCGCCGAGAGAACCTGGCCCGGTTTCCCGGCCTACTGCGCGTCCAAGGCGGCCTTGGCGGCCCTGACGGGCAGCAGTGCCAAGGCCCTGGCCGGCCGGAAGATCTGCGTCAACGCCGTCGCACCGGGGGCGATCCTGTGGCAAGACGATTGCACCGAGCAGCAGAAGCAGAACGTGCTAAAGCAGGTCCCCCTCCCCCGCGCCGGAACGCCCGAGGATATCGCCGCCGCCGTGGTGTTCCTGGTCCGCAACGACTACATCACCGGCCAGACCCTCCGCGTCGACGGCGGGTGGTGCATGCGCTGAATGGCCCCTCCCCGTGGGTAGCGACAAGAAGAATTGCGGCCGAGAGGAGTCGAACCTCCACCTCCCTAAGGAGACAGGCACCTGAAGCCTGCGCGTCTGCCAATTCCGCCACGGCCGCGGCGTCGAGCACTCGACCGGCCAGTGCTCACTGTGTGGGGCTACTCTAGTGAATCGGCCAAAAATGTCAAGACTGCTCAGAGAAAGTGCCTTCTTGGGGGCATTTCCCGCACCCGCGGCGCAGGACGCTTTGAATCGTTCCGGCCGATGGGTATAGTGGGCATCCCATGCTTGAGAATGTTTCGTTTTGGAAACTGACCGCCGCCGGCAACGACTTCTTCTGCCTGGACAATTCCGACGGTCGGTTCGACGACCTGCTCGCCGACCCGGCCCGTAGCGGCCAGTTCGCCCGCACGTTGTGCCGGCGACATACGGGGATCGGCGCCGACGGGCTGATCTTCCATCAGCGGCTCGATACGACCGATGAGGCCGATATCAGCGCCCGCATCTTCGAGGCCGACGGATCGGAGGTGGAGTTGTGCGGCAACGGCACGGCGTGTTACGTGCACTGGGCCTTCGTCATGGGCCATATCCCTCGCGATGAGGTCCGCATCCTGACGCTCGCCGGCGTCATGCGAGGCAGCCCCGTCGACGACGGCTACACGCGCGTCTGCATCTCCCTGCCTGAGCAACTCCGGACCGATCTGCAGGTGCCCGTCGGCGACCAGACCTTGACGTGCGACTTTGTCGTCACCGGCATCCCGCACGTGGTGACCTACGTCGATGACATCGCCGCCGCCGATGTCGCCGGCCTGGGCCCGGCGCTGCGTCATCATGACCTGTTTCAGCCGCGGGGCGCCAACGCCAACTTTGTCCAGGTCCTCGGCGAAGGTGAAATCGCCCTGCGCACGTGGGAGTTCGGCGTCGAGGGCGAGACGTTGGCCTGCGGCACGGGCTCGGCGGCCGCGGCGATGCTGACGGCCAGACGCTTCGACTGGAAGCCCGACTTTACGCCCTGCGATCAATCCGTGCGCGTCCACACCCGCGGCGGCGAGACGCTGCGAGTTTTCTTCACCGTCAACGGCCGAGGCGAGATCGACGACCTGTGCCTGGAGTCGCCGGTGCACCTTCTTTACCGCGGCGACATCTCCAAAGGCCTGCTGGCAGAGGCCCTGTCGGCCGACTCGGGGGGCTAGCCCGCTCCGCCATGTTCAGCATCGACCAGAACTGTCACAGCCTGTGGGACGCCCTGCCCAAGCTGCAGGCCGTCGCCCGCAGCGGGGGCACTGTACGTCACTTCATCGAAGACATCGACGTCGCCTTCACCGCTGTCGGGGCGAGTCCTGTTGACTCGGCGGGTCATGGGGATGGGTCGCTGCGGCTGGCGATGGAACGCTACTACGGCAGCGGCGGCGCGGACTGGGGGGCGGCGCTGTTCTACTCGGAGTTCCTCGGCCGGTTGCCCGTGGATGTTCGCCACTGGGAGTCGCTCACGGGCCTGACGACGGCCGCCCTGGCCCGGCGCCTTGGGGGGACCGTCAACGATCTGTATGACCGCTATTCCCCCGGCGACACGTGGCAACTGATCGGCCCCAGCTATGCGGGCGATCAGGAGCACCATCGCCTGATCGGCGATCTGGCCGTCGCCGAGATCACCGACCGCTTGGCCGAGATGATGCAAATCGCCGAGGCCGACCTGCTCGCGCGCTTCCCCGCCGCCGACTCACAGCAGCGCGTGCGCGACTGGATGCAGACCGAACGCAGCCGGATCGACGGGCTGGTCGCACAGCATCGCGACGGGAGCGTCGTGGATATGTATCGCGACTGGCTCGGCGCGTATGTCGACAATGACCCGGCGGTGACGCTCGATATCACCTCGAATCTTTTCGCCGTCGGCGCCGACCCGGCCCAGACGGAGCTGCTGAATGTGTTCGTCCGCCACTACGATCGAGCGGCGGACCTGTACAACCAAGCCATGGCCCACACTCACACCGGCCTGCACCCGCTAGCGACCGCCGACGGCGAGTTGCCGCTGTTCGCGGCGGTCGATGTCGACGGCCGGCTTGCCCGCACGGAGGTGTTTCTGGAAGGCGACGAGCTGCGGATCGGCCAGCGCCGCTTCCGGTTGGTCGATGGCGGCCTGCCGACTCGCGATCTGCGTGAGGCGGGCGTGTTGTGCCTGACGGGGAAGGCCCCCCTGCTGGTCCTCCAGGCCCGCGTCGCCGGGGGCGGAACGGGGCTGGTCGTGCCGTATCGCGGTTCGTCCTATATGCCGGCCGTCCACGCCCTGCACCGCCGCCTGGCCGCTGGCGGCCTGCTGCCCGAGCCGATCGGGCCGTTGCTGCGGGTGCGGTTTCGTCTGCTGGATCGCATGGAAGCCGTCGATACCCCGATCGCCCTGCCGGCTCATTTGGCCATTGCGTTCGGCCGCTCGGAACTGCCGGCGCGGGAGTTCGCCCACAACTGGCGCGCTGTGTCGGCCGAGGCGGCGGCGAGGCTGGCGAAGTTCAAAACCGAGGACGGCCGTCTGCAATGGCAGAGAATCGCTTTCGCGCACATGTTCGACGAGATCGACGACCTAAACCGCCGCCGCCGTGACCTGGCGACCATCGACGCAAAATCGCCCGAGATCCGCGAACTGTCGCACCGGGCCCGCCAGTTGGAGACGGAGGTCATCACGCGCACGCTCGAGCAGATCGCCGTCGACTGGCAGGCGGCCAACGTGGATTACTGGGATTCGCGCGGAGCGATTCTGCCCTGGTGCGTGGCCCTGGGCGGCGAGGCGTTCTATGATAGCGTCATCGCCGGTGCCGAGCTTTACGAAGAATCGCCGGAGGGCTGACCCGTGGACGACGACCACGTTCGCCGCCATTACGAACCCCGCATCGGTCCCGATCGTCCCAGCCACGAGATCGCCGACTGGGCCGACGTCGCCTCGCAGGAGGCGCGGTTCGGTGTCCTAGCCGATGGCGTGGACCTCGCCCGGCGGTCGCTGCTGGATGTGGGCTGCGGAACGGGGGATCTGGTTGCATATCTGATGGGCCGCGGGGTGGCGGTGGACTATCTTGGCGTGGACCTCATCGAGAAGATGATCGTCGAGGCCCGGCGGCGGCATCCGGCGGCGGCGTTCGAGTGCGTCGATCCCTTCCAGCCAGGCGCCCTGGCTGGGCGACAGTTCGACGTCGTGTTCGCCTCCGGCGTGTTCAATCTCGATGCCGGCGATAACCGCGAGGACTTGCCCCGCCGGGTCGGCCGTCTGTTGGAGCTGTCGCGCGAGGCGCTGGTGTTCAACCTGCTGCACGCCCGGGAGACCGACCGTTACGAGTACTGCTTCTACTGGGATCCCACGGACGTCCGGGCCATTCTCGACCGGTTCGACTGCAACTGGCGAATCATCGACGATTACCTGCCCAACGACTTTACCGTCATCGGCCGAAAACCATAGACAACCGGCCCCACCGCCACTCGGAATATCCGTGCAGTGAGGCCGGTTGAAGAACGTTACTGCTGCAGTGCGCGTTAGCTCTTCGGGCCCTTCCCGCCGCCGGTGAGCCGGAGGCCTTCGTCACTGAATCTGTAGTGGAGCGTGAGTTCGTAGGTCTCATCCTGAGTCTTTCGAATCTTGACCCACCCGACAGATTTCACCACTATGTCTTCGTCTTCTTCCGCCGCCTCAGCGTCCGATTTCAGCACGAACTTCCGCCGGATCGTGCCGTTGATTTCGAGCTCCTCAAACAGAGTCTCGGTGAGTTTCGGCTCGATGAACCCTATGATCGTTGCCGATGGGCGGTCAGGGTTACTATAGTTCAGCGTGACGGTAATCATCTTCTCTTCCAGCAGCACGCTGCCCGTGAACTTGTACGGGTCGCCACGGAACAGTTCACGGCCCACGATCTTGTACCTGCCAAAGGGGCTCTGTGTGGGCCCGTCCGAATCTGCCGGTAGAATCGCGGGTATGGCGACGACGACCGCCAACATCAGGATGATATACAGGTGTTTCATTGTCCAAATCCTTTCCATAGCAGCCGTCCGCACGATGCCCCTACTGCATCGTCATCGCAAGCCCCGAGGGACGCATCGCGCAATGGGGCCGGTTGAAGAAGGTTATTGCTGCAGTGGCAGTGGGCGTTAGCCCTGATCGCCCTTCCCGCCGCCGTTGTGTCGGGCGCCTATGTCGCCGAACTCGTAGTGGAGCGTGAGTTCGAAGGTCTCATCCTGAGTCTTTCGAATCTTCACCCAGCCGTCAAACTTCAGCGGTGTGTCTTCATCCTCTTCCGCCGCGTCGGCTTTCGACTTCAACACGAACTTCCGCCGGATCGTGCCGTTGATTTCGAGCTCCTCAAACAGGGTCTCGGTGAGTTTCGGCTCGAAGAGCCCCACGAAACCCAAGGATCCGTGGTCAGGGTTACTGAAGTTGAGCGAGACGGTTACCTTGTTCTTGGTCAGCCCTACGGTCCCGGTGAACTTGTACGGGTCGCCGCTGTGCAGTTCGCGGCCGATGATTTTGTACGTGCCCAAAGCCTTCTGTGCGGGCGCATCCGAATCTGCCGGCAGAATTGCAGGTATGGCTACGACGACCGCCAACATCAGGATGATATACAGGTGTTTCATTGTCCAAGTCCTTTCCATAGCGGCCGTCCGCACGATGCCCCTACTGCATCGTCATCGCAAGCCCCTACGGACGCGCCACGATATGTCAGATTGTCCATGGTAGCAAGCTATCCCAGGCATTCGGCCACTCCTCATGCCTTGATGCCGGCGCCGCCGCCTTTGATGCGACTGCCGATCAAGGGCCCTTCCGTGAAGACCGCGTTGTAGTAGACCGTTATCTTGTATCTCCCGTCGTTGCGCCTTCGAATCCGAATCCACCCATACCCCTCACACTTGCTCTTGCCCACCTTGCCGGCCAACGTGAGCTTTCTTCGGATCGATCCACCTCGCTTGATCGCCTCCAGCGAGTTCTTCCCCAACTCCTTGTCCCAGGAGAGCGTGGCAACGAGCGTCTTCCGGTTGGTATCGGGGTAGTCGAACCGAATCGTGGCCTTCTGTTTGAAAAGCCTGAGTGGGCCTTCGAACAAGAACGGATCGCCTTCGAACAGTTCCTTGCCGCTGATCTCGTAGGTGCCGAAAGGCTTTCTCGCACCGGAGGTCGATCCCGCCGGCCCCAGCGCAGGCAACAAGACAACCACCAGGCCAATAAGAATGATCTGCTGCATTTTCATCGCCAGACTCCTTCCCGCGACGCTCATCCTACCAGGCCCCGCTCCCACAAACCACCAGCAACAGGGCTCGAGAACACATGCCGCTTGCCAGTTAACCTTTACACCCTCGATTTTTATTATAGATCGCGCCGATGGGGGTGTCTACACGTAAGTTTATTTCTGTCCGGAAATAACGTGGGCCCATTCGCGCCCCCAAACAAGCCTTGCCGCCTGCCGGGCCGGGCCCAAGGAAAAAGTCCCGATCGGCCGTCAGAACCAACCGGGACTTCTCATATGGAGGCGGCGTAACTGTGAGTGAAACATCTACATTCTTGGCCAATATGGCCCTAGTTCTTCCTACGCCGAATTATCGCCAGCCCGCCCAAGGCCAGCAGGCTAAGCGTGGCCGGTTCGGGGATTTCGCCTTCGACAACCCAGAAAGCCATCGAGTCAGTGACGGTGTTCCAACTGGCCCCGCCATCTCGGCTGAGCAGTTCCAGGCCATTGGGGTAATTGCTATTGTTCCATGCTTCACGAAACCACGTGATGTTCGTTGGCCCCTGTGCCGCAAAGTCGACCGTAAAGCCGTACTGCTGGCCGGCGGCCATGAAGACATGGTCGGCGACGGCGAAGTCGAACGTCACGTAGCCAATTTCCGTCGGTATCGAGGCCGGCATGGTCCCGATGGCGTTCAGAAGAATGCTGTTGGGCGTCGCGTCGTTGATATCGTCCAAGCTGAATACCTTCATGTTGAACGACACACCCTCGACGTTCGCTGTCCCTTCCCCACCGTTGTTCAGCTTCAGCGTGATGCTATCGAGCCAAAAGTCCGCCGCATCGTGCCTGAAGTTTTGGCCCCAGATTCTGTGCTGCGCCGACGTCCATTCCGACGCTATGGGCTCCGTGCCGTTGTCGTCCGTGTTGCGGTCCTCGACGCTGTTGTACTCCACCACGTCAACCGAGGGCGCGATCGAAGCATAAGTGATGCTCATGACACTCGCTGCAGCCTCAACTCCCCCTGCGACCAACACGGCCATCGCCGCCGCTATCACTACTGCTCTATGCATGGCATCCGCTCCTCCAGCCGTCAGCGTTCTGGCAATCTTCATCTCTGCCCTTCTTCCTGCCACACTTCGCTCAATTTCGGATTTCCCGTTCCCGGCCACGACCATCGCGGCCCTTTTTAGGTACAAATCCTTATGTCGTCGGCCACTCTCCTCATTGCGCGACAGCCTAGCCCAACGGATGGCCTACGGTGGAGCCAGCTTGAAAGGTGCGAAGATGCGCTGCCGGGCATTACAAACCTACCCATGTACCTCGCATGTCCTTTGCTCAGTCTAGGCGCGGTACCGGGCGAACTCCAAAAAAACAGATCTGGCAAGTGCTGAATATATTTACCGTTAATGTAATTACCCGACAGGCTTTTGCGGCGAGCGATTGCTTAGATCGATGCTAAAACCTGGCCGGATAGAACGCCAAGGGCGCCACGAACAATCACGCGACTGCTTGGCGGCCCCTGGGCCTGCCGGGCCCGTCATGCATGCCAAGAAAGAGTCGGTCCGGACGCATCAGAACCTTTTGTTTACACCAGATATGCAACGAGGCCCATCGGTTGTTCCGATGGACCTCATCTTGCTAGAGAGTGTTTCGCAATGATACACTCACTGGAGCTGCGGGGGATCGAACCCCGGACCTCCTGCATGCCATGCAGGCGCGCTCCCAGCTGCGCTACAGCCCCATCATCGGCCCGCGGGCCGCGATGCAAATTGTCAAGATTGCTTTGTATCACATCCCATCGGTTGGGGTCAAGCCAACCTTAAGAAACGTCAGCCCACCGACTCAACGACCACAATGTTCACGCCCGCCTCGGCCTGGGTGGCGACGGCAAGCGTCTCGGCGACCGCGCCGGCGGACGCGGGGTCGTCGCACAGGACGAACAGCCCGCTGCCGCTGCCTGTGATGTGAACGGGCGCGTCGATCTGGGCCGCCAACCGGTCCTGAAGCTCCGCCAGAGGCGGGCAACATCGTCGGGCCGGCCCGGCCAGGTCGTTGGCCAGTTGTTCCCGCCACGCCGACGGCGGCTGGCCGGCGATACGCTCGACCTCCAGTTGCCGATCGATCGGTGACGGCGCGTCATCATAGGCCCGGTACACCTCGGCCGTGCTGCACGCCAGCGGCGTCAGGACCAGAACTGCGACAAATGGGTGAACGGGCGCCTGGGCGAACTGTTCGCCCCGCCCCGTCATGCGAAGCGTCGGCGGCCCGAAGAACAGAGGCACGTCGCTGCCCAGCTCGGCCCCCACGCCGGCCAGGTCTCGCTCGCCCAGGCCCAGCCGCCAAAGCTCATTGAGCCCCCGCAGCACCGCCGCCGCATCCGACGATCCGCCGCCCAGTCCGCAGCCCGGCGGAATGGCCTTGGCCAACTCGATCGTCACCCCACTTCGGCCGACTCGCTCGCCGAGCGCCTCGGCGGCGCGGACGGCCAGGTTCCGCCCGGCCGGGCCGCAGTCGAAGCCCTCGCACGTTAGTTCAATGCCCGGCGTTTCACAGATGCCGACATCGAGCCGGTCATAAAGCGTGACCTTCGCCACCAACGAGTCCAGCCGGTGATACCCGTCCGCCCCGGCGGGCCCCACCAGCAGGTCGAGATTGATCTTGGCCGGGGCCCAAAGGCGAACATGATCGTCGGCCAGTCGCTCCAGCGGCCGGCGGCGGGGCAGCGCGCCGCGGAGGTTGTCGGCGCGTGCGGACACGGCAGTGATTAGGCCTCCCCCTCCGGCTTGGGAGTTCGGCGCTTGCGGGGCTCGACGACGTTCATGCCGCACTCGTCGGCCATGTCCAGAAACTCCTTGCGCTCCAGGTCGATCAACTGTTTGCCTTTGGTGTCGAGCTTCTCGTTGAATTTGATGCACTGCTCCTGCATGGACCCGTGCGTCTCCTGCGAGCCGCCAACGAGGCGAAAGTTCCGCCCACGCGACATACGCACGTCGCCGTCGTCGTTGTCCAGCCCCACGCCCAAAAGCGTCGCTTTCTTGTATCGATCGACCACACGATGCTCCAGGAATCTCTTCGGTTACCTTCCGCGCCAGCCTTTATTGTAGCAAACTCACCTTTGTGGACAAGGTCGACATGGGCATTCTTGACACGGCGGGCATTCTTGACACGCCCGCCCATGCAGCTAAGATGGCGTGGCTGCTTTCCAGGCAAGGCTCAGAATACCATGACTGCGCAAAATGTCACCGTGATTGGTCTGCACTGGGGGGATGAAGGCAAGGGCAAGACCGTCGATGCCCTGGCCCGGCTGTGCCGCTACGTCGTCCGCTACTGCGGCGGGGCGAACGCCGGGCACACCGTCCAGGTCGGCGACGAGAAGTTCGCCTTCCACCTGATCCCGTGCGGCATCCTGAACGACGAGACAATCAACGTCGTCGGCAACGGTGTCGTATTCGACCCGGAGGTGGCGCTGGGAGAGATCGCCGACCTCCGCGATCGCGGCGTCGCCATCGGCCCCGATAACTTCTGCATCAGCGCCGCAGCGCACGTCGTGATGCCGTGGCACAAGCTGCAGGACCGCCTGAGCGAGCAGGCCCTGGGCGACCGCAAGCTGGGCACGACCGCGCGGGGGATCGGACCGTGCTACGCCGACAAGGCCTCGCGCACGCTCGCCGTCCGCATGGGCGACCTGGTCGCCGCCGACACCCTGGCCGACAAGCTTCGCGGCATCGCGGACGTCAAGAGCCGCGTGTTGGCGGCGATGTACGGCGCCGATCCCATCGACGTCGACGCCGTCATCGATGAGTACACCGACTACGGGCGACAGCTTGAGCCTATGGTGGGCAACGCCGGCGCGCTGCTTCGCCGCGGGGTGGCTGCGGGCGAGCGAATCCTGTTCGAGGGCGGCCACGGCACGCTGTTGGATGTGGACCATGGGTCGTACCCCTTTGTGACCAGTTCATCCGTCACCGCCTGCGGCGTGCCGGCCGGGGTGGGTGTACCGCCTTCGGCCATCGGCAAGGTGGTGGGCATCTTGAAGGCCTACACCACACGGGTCGGCGCCGGGCCGTTCCCGACCGAGCAGGACAACGAGACCGGTGACTACCTGCGCCAGCGCGGGCGCGAATACGGCACGACGACCGGTCGGCCCAGGCGATGCGGCTGGCTGGATGCGGTCTCGGGCCGATATGCGGTCGAGCTATCCGGCGTGACCGAGATCGCCCTGTCGCTGCTGGACGTGCTGACGGGCCTGAAGGAAATCAATATCTGCGTCGGCTATCGCATCGACGGCCAAGACGTGGTCGATTACGATCCGGCCGCCATGGGCCGCGTCGAGTGTGTTTACGAGACCTTCCCCGGCTGGGACGAGGAGATCGGCGCCTGCAGGCGTTTTGACGATCTGCCGGCGGCGGCCCGAGCCTATGTCGAGCGGATCGAGCAACTCCTCGGTGCGCCCGTGGGCTTGATCAGCGTCGGCCCCCAACGCGACGAGATTATCGTCTACCGTACGCAGATTCAGGGACTGGCATAGATGACGCAGAACGACCCCACCAACTCCGACCAGGCGGGCGACCCCGTGGGATGTCCACTGGAGGACCTTCCGAAGTCCGTGGCCATCATCATGGACGGCAATGGGCGCTGGGCCCAACATCGCGGCCTGCCGCGGTCGGCGGGCCATGAACAGGGGGCGCTTCGCGTTCGCCCGATCGTCACCGAGGCCACCCGGCTGGGCCTTAAGGCGCTGACGCTCTACAGCTTCTCGATCGAGAACTGGAATCGCCCCGCCGACGAGATCGAGATCCTGATGCACTTGTACGCCGAATACCTTCGGCGCGAGCGGTCGACGATCATGGATCACGACCTCCGCCTTCGGCATCTCGGCCGCCGCGAGGGCCTGCCCAACGTGGTGCTCGACAAACTCGACGAGATCGAAGCCGCCTCGGCCAACAACAAGGGGATGTTCCTGTGCCTGGCCCTGAACTACGGCTCTCGCGCCGAGATCGTCGATGGCGTGCGACGAATTGCCCGGCGAGCAGCCGATGGCGAACTGGACCCCGACGCCATCGACCAGGCCGTCATTGCCGACTCGCTCGATACCACCGGCGTGCCCGATCCGGACCTGCTGATTCGCACGTCGGGTGAGATGCGGCTGAGCAACTTCTTGCTGTGGCAGCTGTCCTACGCGGAGTTCTTCGTGACGGACGTTTACTGGCCGGACTTCGACGTGCCTCAATTCCACCGAGCCTTGCGCACCTACGCACAACGCAACCGTCGCTACGGCGGGCTCGGGTTCGCCGCAGCCGAGGGCTCGGCAAAACCGTAAGGATCTCCCGGGTGGACAAACCGACCCAACGCAAATCGATGGTCGCCCGAACGGTGATTGGGATCATCATGACGGCCGCCCTCAGTGGCGTGCTGTGGCTCGATTGGCATCTCGAACAGACCAGCCAGGCCATCACCGCCCTTCCACTGACGTTCGTCATCGTGGTCCTGTCGCTTGTGGCATTCGACGAAATGATCAAGCTGCTGGCAGCCAAGGGCCTGGAGGTCCTGTGGGTCTCCGGCTGCCTCGGTGTGGTCGCCCTGATCGCACTGCCGATCTGGTGGCCGTTGATCGGCATCCAAACCGACGGGCCGGAAGGTTCCGGCCTGCTCGTGCTGTTTGGGCTGTTGCTGCTGGTGATCTTCCTCGACCAAATGAACCAGCAGGCGATCGACACCGCCCTGCTTCGCATCTCGGCGACGGCGCTGACGATCCTTTACTTGGGCGTCGGCGGCGCGCTGATTCTGGCGATTCGCCTGACCCATCACATGCCGCTGTTCCTGCTGTTCGTGGGGGCCGTCAAGGTCACCGATATCGGCGCGTACTTCGTCGGCTCGGCCATCGGCAAGCACCGACTGGTGGGCCGGCTGTCCCCCCAGAAAAGCTGGGAGGGCCTCATCGGCGGCCTGGTCTGCGGGACGCTCGTATGCCTGGGCGGCGCGTGGGCTTTGTCGATCGCCTGGCCGGTCTGGAAGGTCGTCGTGTTCGCAGTGGCGATGGGGTTGGCGGGCCAGTTCGCCGATCTGTGCGAAAGCCTGCTGAAGCGTTCGGCCCAGGTCAAAGATAGCGGCCGGGTCCTGCCGCAGTTCGGCGGGGTCCTGGACATGCTGGATTCGCTGCTGCTGGCGGCGCCGGTCGCCATGATCCTACTGGCCGTGCTGGACTGACAAGACCATGTCAAAGGCCAAGGCATCCTCGAAGACATCCTCGAACGTCCCGCCCGCCGGCGACGGGGGACCCAAGACCCTCTACCTGATCGACGGCCACTCGCAGATCTTTCGCGCCTACTACGCCCCCTTCCGCGATCTGACAAGCCCCACCGGCGAGCCCACCCGGGCCGTTCATGTGTTCTTCACGATGCTGCTCAAGTTCATCGCCGATCGCCAGCCCGACTATCTCGCGATGGCCATCGACGGCCCGGCCGAGAAGCTTCACCGGCGGACGTTCTATCCCGACTACAAGATCACACGAAAACCCGCCCCCGACGATTTTCTCCCACAGGCCGACCGGATCATCCAGATCGTCGCGGCGATGGGCATTCCGGTGCTTCACACCGAAGGATACGAAGCCGACGACATCCTAGCCACCGCCGCTGAGCGGTTCGCCTCCGAGGCGCTCACCGTCATCCTGGTCAGCCGCGATAAGGATCTCGACCAGCTCGTCACCAACCACGTGCTGCTGTACGACCCGATGAAGAAGGAGATCATCGATGCGGCCGCGATCGAGCAGGCCAAGGGCTATCGCCCCGACCAGGCCGTCGAGGTCCAGACGCTCGCCGGCGACACGTCGGACAATGTCCCGGGCGTGGTCGGCATCGGTCCCAAGACCGCCGCCAGCCTGATCGCCACTTACGGATCGGCCGCGGAGGTCCTGGCCCACGCCGACGAGCTCAAGCCAAAACAGCGGGAGAACGTCCTGGCCGCCGCCGAGACGATCGCGATATCCAGGGAACTGGTGACGCTGTCGCGCGATGTGCCGGTGGAGATGGACCTTTCCGACATGGCCTTTGCCGGCATTGCCGGCGAGGGCGTCCGGCCGATCCTGGCCGAGCTGGGCCTCAACCGCCTGATCGATCAGCTTGACACGCTCGGCGTGGCAGGCGATGCGCATGTCGATGTAGCCTCGGTCGCCGCCATCGGCGGGCGGACCAGCGCGAAAGATTTCGACTATGTGTGTGTCGATACCGACAAGGCTCTGGCCGCCCTGGGCGCCAAGCTCAAGAAGGTCAGCCGTCTGGCCATCGACACCGAAACGACCTCCACGCGCCCGTTGTGGGCTGACCTGGTGGGCGTGTCGCTGTCGTTCAAATCCGGCCAGGCCTTCTACGTGCCGATCAAGGGGCCCCTTGGCGCGACGACGTTGCCGGTGGAGGCCGTCCGCAAGCAACTCGGCCCCATTCTGGCCGACAAGACCGTCGAGAAGATCGGCCACAATCTCAAGTTCGACCGTCTCGTCCTGCAGAATGCGGGCTTTGAGATCGCGGGAAAATCCTTCGACACGATGGTCGCCGCGCACGTGCTGGACTCATCGCGGATGACCTACAAGCTGGACGCGATTGCCGCGGACCTGCTCGACCATCAGTGCATCCCGATCGAAGAGGTGATCGGCCGGGGTCGAAACCAGACGACCATGGATGCCGTGCCGATCGACATCGTGGCCCCCTACGCCGCCGAAGACGCCGACGTCACGTTCCGCCTGGCCGACGTCCTGACCGAGCAGCTCGATACCGAAGGCCTCACGGGATTGTTTGCCGATCTGGAGATGCCTCTCCTGCCGGTCCTGGCCGACATGGAGCGACGCGGCATTTTGGTCGATCTGCAGCGCCTGCGCCGGATGGAGATCGAGCTATCGGGCAGCGCCGACAAACTCCGGAAGCGGATCATCAAGCTCGCCGGGCGGGAGTTCAACCCCGACTCGCCCAAGCAACTGGCCCACATTCTCTACGAGGAGATGGAGCTTCCGGTTCTCAAGAAGACCAAGACCGGCCCGAGCACCGATGCATCGGTCCTCGGACAGCTCGCGGTGGAGCATGAACTTCCGGCGGTCGTGCTCGACTACCGCAAGCTCGCCAAGCTCGTCAGCACGTACCTCAAGGCGCTGGTCGGCTATGTGCATCCGAAGACCGGCCGCGTGCATACGTCGTTCCACCAGGCGGGCACGGCCACGGGGCGATTGTCCAGCAGCGACCCCAACCTGCAGAACATCCCGATCCGAACCGACGAGGGGCGGCGTATTCGTTCGGCCTTTGTCGCGCCCAAGGGCCAGGTCCTTCTATCGGCGGACTATTCCCAGGTTGAGCTGCGAGTTCTCGCGCACCTGTGCGAGGACGAGACTCTCACCCAGGCGTTCGTCGACGATCAGGACATCCACCGCATCGTGGCGGCCGAGGTGTTCGATGTCGATATCGACGAGGTCACCGACGAGCAGCGCTCACGGGCTAAGGCGGTTAATTTCGGCATCATCTACGGGCAGACGGCCTTTGGCCTGTCGGTGGCGCTGCGAATCTCCCGCGGCGAGGCGGCCGAGTTCATCCACCGTTACCACAGCCGGTTTCCCCGCATTCACGATTTCCTGGACACGTGCATCGCCCAGGCCAAGCAGCGCGGCCACATCGAGACGATCTTCGGCCGGCGCCGACGCATCACGGACATTGACGCATCCAATCCTCAGCGCCGCGCCGCGGCCGAGCGGCTGGCCATCAACTCGGTGGTGCAGGGCTCGGCGGCCGATCTCATCAAGCAGGCGATGATCAACATCGCCGATCGTATCGATCGCGAGCAGCGCCCCAGCCGAATGCTGCTGCAGATTCACGATGAACTGCTCTTCGAAACCCCCGCCGACGCCGTCGACGACGAACGCAAGATGATCATCAAGGAAATGAGCGGCGCAATCGATCTCCGCATCCCCATCAAAGTCGACGTGGGTGTGGGCCCAAACTGGATGGAAACCAAGTAGCCCCTCAGCCCGGCGGCCTAGGGCGCATTGCATTAGGGTGTATCGCACGGCGGACCTGCGACCTGTCCGGCCAGTTCTTGCCTGGGCTTGTTGATCGTTGGGCCCCAACGGGGCCCCTTTCTTAGCCCAGGTCGTAGGCCGTCAGGCCAAGCCCTGGGTTATCGTCGGCATTGCGGCAAGCCCCGTAAGGGGTGTCTTGGCTTTATCGACCATGCGATTGAGACCATCGTTGAGGCCATCGCATCCCAGCCACCAGCGCGATCGCGCCCCTCAAGGCGCCCCGTTGGGGCTTTCGCATTGGCCGGTCCATTCCCCAGGGCTCGCCTTCAGCTTCGCCCTGGGCTAAGCAAGACAGCCCTTCGGGCCTAAGTTGACGGCTCGATCACTACGCGCTTACGTAATGCCGCTCTAAGGCAGAAAATCTTTGGGGGATTTCAGTTTCTCGGGCAGGTATGTTTTGGCGACGAAATCCAGGCCATGTTTCGCCAGGGCCTGTTGTTCGACGCGGACGCCCATCTTGAGCATCTGCTCGATGGCCAACTGCCATGGCTTGTGGTGCTGAATGAACGGATCGTTCTTCATGGCGTCGGTAGCGCGCTTCTTGTCAACGTCCTTCAGAGGATGTGTGGGCAGGTCATAGCGCGTGATGTCGTCGGGGGTCACGCCGACAAACCGCGCCTGCGGCACGCAGAAATACTCGTTGAGATGGGCCGCATTGCCCGACCCGACCTTCAGTGTCCGGTAGATGTTGAAATATCCGTAGGGGTCGCCGTCGGTGAACACGTAGACGGGCATTTTCTTGCTGTCGGCCAGTCGTCGGATGAACCGCCGGCAGGCCCGGCTGGGAACGCCCTCCATCGAAATCAGGATGCAGTGATGCTTGTCGTAGAAGTCTTCCTCCACAAGGCGTTCGAACATGCCCTTGGTCTCGATGGCCAGGATGAACGTGGCGTCGGTCTTGAACTTCAGGTCCTCGACAACCGTCGGAACGCTGTAGGCCCCGCTGCCGAACTTCGTGCAGTCGATGTCGATGGGTTTCTTCGTCCGCCGGTCGCGGTCGATGACAATCAGCTCTCCCGCCACCGCCCCGCCGTGCTCATCCGCCCGAAAGTGCAACTGCTCGCGATTGACGCCCAGCATGGCCTCGGCGTCGTCCATGACGGTGTCCGATTCTTCCTGCGAACCGAACGCGGCATCGCCCCAGTTGTAGGCCTGGTAATAGGCCTCTCGCTTGGTGGAGTGTCGTCCCGAGCCGATCAGATCCTTGCTCATCGCCAGCATCTTGAGCGTCTGAGCGAACGTCCGAACGGTCGAGACCGATAGCGTGCGGATCTTGTTGCGGCCTTTCAGCCGGAAATACCCCTCCTTGGGCCGATACCGCACGTTGGACAGCGAGCGGATCGGCAGCTTTATGTGCGGCTTCTGCTTCCGCTGAACGCGCTGATAGATGACCTTCGTCTCAGCGGCGATCTTCTCGATCACCGCACGGGCGTCTTGTTTACTGCGGGCCACGCCGTCGTCTCCGCTCAGGTCTGGGGCGCCGGCGGCGACACGGGCACCGCGTCGGCCAGGCCGTATTCAACAACGCGCTCGTTCAGCCGGTTGATCACATCCCCCCGGTCAATCCATCGCCGTCGCTCGGCCAACAGTTCGCGTTCAATCTCCCCGGCCAGGATTCGGGCGGTCCGCGGCAGCAGGCGCCAACTTCCTTTGGCCAGTTCCGCCAGCCACGACTTGTCCCACACGGTCATCCGTCCGCCGTCGTGGATCACGCGCAGACGCTTTCGCCGGAGCTTTCGCCGCTGACGGTGGGTCTCCATAGCCGCCGCGGCGCGGCGCAGTTGGATGCGGCGCATGATCTTGATCGTCATCTCGAAGACCGCTGCACTGGCCACGCATGGCCAATCGACGCGGTGGAGAAAACAGCGAACGGCTCGCGCCAACTCGCGCGCATCTTCATACTCGCCCTGGCGATCGCGCATGGCCATCCACATGGCGGCGGCCAATTTGGTTTCGTCGAACGGCTCGGCGCTGCCATCTCGTTTGATCACTCGAATCGTTCTGAATCCGTCCATGCTTTGTCGCCTCCTTGCCGGGCGGTCGTCGGCCCTCAGGTCGGCCGGTCCTGCGAGTCGAACAGGTCGCCCTGGTCGGGCCCGATCTGCGGGTCGTTGCGGACCTGTGTCGCCTCGTCGACCAACTCGCCGATGTCTCGAAACTCGCGGTACATGCTGGCGAACCGAATGTAGGCAATCTTGTTGGCGTCCCGAAGCAGCCCACAGGCCACCTCGCCGATAAACAGCGACGGCACCTCTTTCTCGTGGTTTCGAAAGATGGCTTCCTCGGTGGCATCGACCATCAGGCGAAGGCGTTCTTCGGGCACCGGGAGCTTGTAGCAGGCGTTGCGGAAGCTGGCCAAAAGCTTCTCCCGCTCGTAGGGCACGCGCGAGCCGTCCTTCTTGACCACCGTAATGCGCAGGGCCTCTTCCAGCCGCTCGTAGGTCGTATAGCGCCGGTGACAGGCGAGGCATTCGCGCCGGCGACGGATGACACGTCCCCCTTCGCTCCCGCGGGAGTCCACGACCTTATCGTCATCATGTCCGCAAAACGGACACTGCATAGCGGTCGTCCTTTACGGCGGCAAACAGCCAACCCAGACCTGTCGCGCCATAGCGCTGCACCGTAACGACACGATTTGTCGGATTCGTCCGCCCCAATATATGGGACCGCACAGGAGTATAGGTCCCATATATTGGGTGTCAAAAGGAAAAAGCCCTTTCTTGGCCATATTGCCCCCCCCCGTCAGGGCCGTCGAAACGGCCCCAATGGCCCGCCAAAGCCACTTTTGTCTTGCCTTGGCGTCCCTTCGGACGTAATTTGCCGTAATCGCCTCGGGGTGGCCGATTTCGTTACGGGAGAGATGCATGATCAAACTTGGTCTCATCGGATGCGGCGCAATGGGGTGCTACCATGCCCGAAATCTGGCCGGGCAGGCCGACTTGGAACTGGCCGTCTGTTGCGATCTGGTCGAGGATCGCGCCCGCGTGATCGCCGAGGAGATCGGCGCTGACTGGTGCACGGACTATCGCCAGATCTTCGACCAGGTCGACGCCGTGTGGATCTGCACCGAGCCGTTCAACCGCGTCCAGGTCGTCACCGACGCCGCCGCGGCCGGCAAGCACATCTTCACGGAAAAGCCCGTCGCGCTGAACCTCGCCGACGCCGACGGTATGATCGAGGCCGCCCGTGCGGCCGGCGTCACGTACATGCTGGGCTACTGCTTGCGATTCATGCAGCCGTACAAGTTCATGCGCGACACGTTCGCTTCGGGCGAGCTGGGCAAGCTGGTGACCTGCTGGACTCGCCGGTACATGCCCGCCGACATGCGGAACCTGTGGTATGGGCGGCAGGAACTCAGCGGCGGCGTGGCGCTGGACTTCGGCAGCCACGACATCGATTGGCTGACATGGGTCGGCGGGCCCGTGCGGACGGTCTTCGCCCACACATCCCGCGTTCGTGAAGGGGCCACAGCCGACGAGCACAGCCAGTGCATGCTGGTGTTCCAAAACGGCGGCGCCGCCCACAGCGACGTGACCTGGTGGGAGGCCGTCAACGAATCGTCATTGGGCATCGTCGGGACGGCGGGCAGCCTGGTGGTCGGCCGCGACGGCGTGCTGGCCAAAAAGATGGTCGGCCACGAAGAGACCACCGTCGAGATCGCCAGCGCCATGGCCATCGACCCGACCGGCACGTTGGGCCGCCGAGATGAGACCGGCCAAATTCAGCAGGTGGAGATGCAGGGCGAAAGTATGTACGATCATTTCATTCGTTGCGTGCAAGACGGTCGGGCCCCGGTCACCGACGCCCCCATTGGTCGGGAGGTCTTGCGGACGGTTTTGGCTATTCGCCAGTCGGCCGAGACCGGCGCCGCTGTCGATCTGACGCCACAAGAATGCCCCATCACCGAAGCTGCCGAAGGGTAAGGCCACGATGGACTGGAACGATGCCTGGATTGCGATGAGTCGCCTGGCCGTGGCCGCCGCGCTGGGGGCCCTGATCGGCCTCGAACGTGAACACCATGGCCGCAGCGCGGGCCTGCGGACGCAGATCCTGGTGGCCCTGGGGGCGGCGCTGGCGATGGTCGTGAGTCTGCATTTCGCCGATCAGTTCGGCCAGGGAGACAAGGGGCCCGCCATCCAGGTGGATCCCGCACGGGTTGCCTATGGCGTGATGGCGGGGATTGGTTTCCTCGGCGCGGGGACGATCATTCGCTACGGCATCGGCATTCGAGGCCTGACGACGGCGGCGAGTCTGTGGTGCACTGCGGCGGTGGGTCTGGCGGCTGGGTTCGGCATGTACATGGTGGCACTGGCGGCGACCGTGATCGCGCTGTTTACGCTGTATGTTCTAACCTTCATCGATCGACTCATCCCCACGCGTCAGTACAAGAAGGTCATCGTCAAGATACCGGCCAGCGAAGACCCCGATGCCAACCTCCAGCGTATTCGCGCGCTGCTTCACGACCGCGGGGCAAAGGTGCTCAACGTCGACTACATGCGCAACTTCGAGACCGACATGGAGACGATCTCCTTCCACGTCGCCCTGCTGTCGCAAGCTCAAGCCGGCAGCATCCTGACCATCGCCGGCGAGATCCCCGGCATCCTGAGCTTCCAGGTGCTCTAGGGCCGCTCAACAGAGCCGCTCATCAGAGCCGCCTTCAAAGGTCCCCAGTTCCCGCAGCGGCTGTAGCTGTTCTTGACCCTCACAGCCATGACGATTAGACTCCCACTAGCGAACGGATTCGCCCGAACTCTTGTCCACGAGGCCAGGGATGGCAAAAAGCAAATCCGCCAAAGCTCCCAAGCGCAAAGTGGCCCCGCGCGCAAAGGCCGCCCCCAAGCGTGCGCGGTCCGGCTCGGCTCGCCCTACCGCCACCAAAGCCAAACGCCCGGCCGCCAAGGCCGCCAAGCAAAAGAAGAAGGTCAAGGCGAAGGCTCCGAAGAAGCCCCCCGCTGATGCCCCCATCCCCCGGGCCGCGAAGGAAACCGTCTACGCGACCGCCGAGTCGATGGCCAAAACCCAGCGCAGCATCTCGGTCAGCGAGTTCTTCGCGAAGAATCGCCATCTGCTTGGTTTTGACAACCCCCGCAAGGCCCTACTGACGACCGTCAAGGAGGCCGTCGATAACGCCCTCGACGCCTGTGAGGAGGCCGGCATCCTGCCGGTCGTGGATATCAGGATCGATCAAATCTCGGAGACCCATTTTCTGGTGGCGGTCCTGGACAACGGGCCCGGCATTGTGCGTAAGCAGATCCCCAGCATCTTCGGCCAGTTGCTCTACGGCAGTAAGTTCCACCGCCTCCGAATGAGCCGCGGCCAACAGGGCATCGGCATCTCGGCGGCGGGCATGTACGGCCTGTTGACGACGGGCCGGCCCGTCAAGATCATCTCCCGCACCGGGCCCCGCGCCAACGCCCACCACTACGAGCTCCAGATCGACACCCGAAAGAACAAGCCCGATATCATCCGCGACGCGGTCGTCGAGTGGGATGTCAAGCATGGCACGCTCGTTGAAATCGAGCTCGAGGCCCGATACCAGCGAGGTCGCCAAAGCGTGGACGACTACCTTCAGCAGACGGCCATCGCCAACCCGCACGTCGCCTTCACCTACACCGCCCCGGACGGCAAGACCGGATCGTACCACGCGTCGGTCAAGGTCCTGCCCCCCCTGCCCAAGTCCATCCGCCCGCATCCCTACGGCATCGAATTGGGCGTGCTGCTGAAGATGGTGGCCGACACGAAGGCGCGGACGATCCAGCAGTTTCTGACCGGCGAGTTCTCGCGCGTCTCGCCGCGCATCGCGCAGGAGATCCTTCAGGCCGCCGAACTAAAGTCACGCACGTCGCCTCGGCGCCTCAATGGCGAACAGGTCAAGGCCATCTACAACGCCGTCCAGCATATCAAGATCATGGCCCCCGCCACCAACTGCGTGGTCCCGATCGGAGAACATCAACTCATTGCCGGGCTCAAGCACGTCGTCGCGGCCGAGTTCTATACAGCCACCACGCGAAGCCCCGCCGTCTATCGCGGCAACCCGTTCGTCATCGAGGTTGCGCTGGCCTACGGCAAGCCCGAGGCCAAGCAAACCGACGCCGAGAAGGACGCGGGCGACATCCCTCCACCCGATGTCGACGACGAAGCCGACGACACGCAGCCGTTGGCCAAGATCATCCGGTTCGCCAACCGCGTCCCTCTTCAATATCAGCAGGGCGCGTGCGCGATCACCAAATCGACCCTCGGGCTGAACTGGCGATCCTACGGCCTGCCGCAATCCCGTGGGGCCCTGCCCGCCGGCCCGCTGACGATCGTCGTTCACATGGCGTCGGTGTGGGTGCCCTTCACCAGTGAGTCGAAAGAGGCCATCGCCTCCTACCCCGAGATCATCAAAGAGATTCGCCTGGCCCTGCAAGACTGCGGCCGCAAGCTTGGCGCGCACATCCGCAAGCGCGTCCGCATCAGCCGCGAACTGAAAAAGCGAAGCTACATCGAGAAGTACATCCCTGCCATCGGCGAAGCTGTTCGGGACATTCTCGAACTCAAGGACAGCCAGGTCACACGCTGGTGCAAGAACTTGACGGACGTCCTCGAGCGCAGCCGAAAATTCTAGCCCGTGACTCCGAGGCTTCTGCTATGTGGAGGGGGAGCGAGATTAGAGGATTAACGAGATTTGAGGATGTCTTTTGGCAAAGGAGAGCAATCCCGTAATCCCCAAAATCCCCAAATCCCGCTCTCTTTTTTTCAGAAAGCGCCGCCGAACCCTCATCGAACTCCCGCAGTCAGTGTGACCTGTTGTTTAGCTGGCCGCGACGGCCTTGGCGACCGGCAAGGTATCCAGCGGCTGGCGGCCGGCGTCTCCGGCGCTGATTTCGTGCCAATACATCACTCGCGGCTCGCCGAACTGCCAGCAAAGGAATACCTCGCGTCCGCCGGCGATGGCCGGAAAGTCCACCACGCCAAGCCCCCAGTCGCGGAGCTCCACCCCGACGTCGCCAAGCTCGTCCAGACACTGGCGGAGTTTGTCGACGGTTTCGATCAGAGCGTTCCGGCAGCGATCGACACAGTCCGCCTTCCCGTTGGACGAGGCCGACTCGACGATCTCCTGCAGGTCCAACATCCGCTGGTATTCGATGATGATGTCCGCCACGACGCGACGGACCAGCACCAACGCGCGATTGGCCTGAATGACGGTGAAATGACGCCGGTGCCCATGGTCCGTCGAGGCCAAGTCCAATGTCAAGTCACGCGCGCTCATCGAAGTCCTTGTCACCGAATAGTTGAAAGCCGCTCACAGACAGGCCGACCTTCCGTGAACGGTTCCCTTGCACAAGGAGTATCGGCAGGACCAAGAAGTGCACATTAGGGAAGTTGGCGCAAGACAATAGGCTCGGCGACAAGCTGCTCGCTTGGCCGCTCTTACGGCTATTTCTTGCCCCGGCCCAAGACGCGCCGACCCAGCCAGCCGACGCGCCACGCCGCCGTCCACCACAGCTTGCGGGCAACCAAAATGCCCGGCCAGATGCCCCGCCCAGACGCCGACGCCAGCGCCCGACGGCGCATGTCGGCGTATTGTTGGCGGCGATGACGCGTCGATTTGGCCCCCGCGTGCAGCTTGCTGACCGACAGCGTCCGGTCGATCGTGTGAAGCTCCGCCCGCTGCTGAAAGGCCAGCCACAACTCGAAATCCATCGCCAGATGGTTGTCGACGTTCACGCCACCAACAGCCTCCCAAAGCCCGCGACGCCAGAAGCATGACGGCTGTGGAATGTAGTGGCCCGCCATCCCATAACGCCAGTAGTCCAGCAGCGCCATCGGCCCGGCCAGCCCGGCGATGCAGTGCGTGCGGTCGCCCGCGGCCAGGTCGACGAAATCTCCCGCCCCCGCCAGCCAGCGACAGTGCGGATCTCCGGCGAAATGCGCCCCCACCGTCATCAGCGCCCCCGGCGTGAGCGTGTCGTCGCTGCCCAGCCACCCGCACACCTCGCCCGTGCCGCGGGCGAGGCCCTTGTTGATCGCATCGCTTTGGCCCTGGTCGCCTTCACGGATGCACTCGGTCAGGAACGGCCCGTAGGCATCGAGGATCTCTGCGGTCCGATCCGTCGAGCCGCCGTCGACCACGATGTACTGGAGGCGCGGGTACCCCTGACCGAGGACCGAACGGATCGTCTCTTCCAGGAACTCCCCCTGGTTGAGCGTCGGCGTCACGAGCGTGATCGTCGGCAACTGCTCGATGGAGACCCCTTCCGGCAGCGGCGCGGCGGGCGTTTCGGCCGTCCAGGGCCAGCCGGTCGTCTCGCCTGGCGGGTCCGGCAGGCTGGCCAGGCCCGTGGGGACCCAGGTCACAGCCGTGGTCGCCGGTTCAGGACGTTTGGGGTGCAGAATATCCACCAGAAGCGCTTCAAGCTCTTCAACGCGCCGAGTCCACGTGTGCCGGCCAGCCAGGGCAAGTCGCTTCGCTCGGGCTGGGTCCGATGTGTCGGCCAGAGCGGCCCGGCATGCATCGGCCAGAGCGGCCCCGGTCGCCTCGGCCACGATGACGCCCGGGGCGAACGCCTTCGCTCGCGGCAACGGCGTGGCCACCACGGGCCGGCCCGTCGCCAGGTACTCGTAGAGTTTGATGCAGTCGCGGCCGATCGCGTGCGGCGTCAGGGCGAACGGGATCCAGCACACGTCCGCCCCGGCAAAATAGGACGGCAACTGCTCGTAGGGACGCTCGCCCAATAGAAAGATGTTGGGCCGCTCGCGCATGGCCCGCTGGCGAACGACTTCCGGGCCGACAAACACGAAGGATACGTCCGGCAGCCGCCGCGCGACGTCGACGACCACGTCGCCGGCGAGACAGTCATCCAGCCCGCCGACATACAGCACGCGCGGCCTCGGCAGCGCGGCGATCTCATCGGCCGGCTGAAGCGTGATCGCTCGGGCGAACAGGTCCGCATCGCCCGCATCCGGCAGATCGTGGGTCGCCCGCCCCAGCTCCGCGAAATTGGCCGCGATCGCGTCGGAGACGCTCAGGATCACGTCGGCGTTCTGCGCATAACGTGCTTCCAGCCGGGTGATCAGGTCCGGCCGGTTGGGCGGGATCGTTCGCCAGTCGTCGTGGGCGTCGTAGACGGTCAGGTCGGGCCTGAGCACCTCGGCCGCGCGGTCCCACAGCGGGACCATGTGCAGGCAGACGCGTCGGCCGGCGTCTCCCCATCCGTGTTTATCGAGCGCGGACCGCAGGCCCCTCAGCCAGCGCGACTGGTTCAGTTGATGGATCGCCCACGTTCTTCGCCCCCCCAGGCCGCCCGGCAGGCGGACGTGCAGCAAGGATTCCTGGACCTGCTCCACGCGGAGGCGCAATTGACGGCGGCGATGGACACTTTCGGGCGGATCGACGAAGAAGACCCGATGGCGCTGGGCCAAGCCGGAGGCAAAATGATGCGCCCGCCCGGGCCGGCCTTGGAGTGGATTGAACGAGAACAGCACGATGTCCATTGCTGCGGGCACGCGGGCATTCTATCGGGCGGGTGTGAAATCTGCTTGCCTATTTGCCCGCCGCCTGCAACCCTCAGGACGCTATGACACGTATCGCGCACCTGTGTTATGCCGGAACCAGCGGCTCGGCCCGAGCGGCGATCAATATTGCCGTCGGCTCGGCCGACCCGACGCGTCACGTCTACGTCTTGTACGGTGCGTGCGAGTTGCGGGGCGACTACGGCCGGCAGTTGGACACGCTTGGCTGCACATGGCGATACGTTCGCAAGCCGCGCGGGCCGCTGGGCCGCGGCTACCGAAACGTTGCTCGGGCCCTTATCGACCTGTCGGCTGACGTTGTCATCGTGCATGGCTCGCGGGCCCTGCCGGTGGCGATATGGCTCGATCGACTGGCCCCCGCGCTGCCTTTGGTGGCCGTCCAGCACGGGCCCTCGCGAGAGATCACCTCGTGGTGGCGGCGAAGCATCTGTCGTCGATTCAGCCGATTGGCCGACGCGACGGTCACGGTTTCGGCCGGGATGGCTGACCTGATCGGCCGCCATCGCCGTTTGGCCCGAGCGGCTCAGCCGCTGACGGTGATTCCCAACGGCGTGGACGTGAACTATTGGGCGGCCGACCCGCTGACTCGCACTGCAGACACCCCCACCTGCCTGACGATGGTCGCGACGCTGGACGGCCACAAGGATCATTCCACGTTCCTCCGGGCGGTCCGCTCTCTGATCGACGGCGGTCGCGACATCAGCGCGTGCCTGGTCGGGGCCGGCCCGGCCGAGCGGATGTTGCGGAAGCTGACGGGGGAGCTTGACCTGACCGGGGAAGTGATATTCGCCGGCAACCTGGACCGCGATGACGTTCGGCGGGTGATCCATGAAACCGACGTCCTCGTGCATGCGGCCCGGACCGAATCGTTCGGCATGGCTGTGCTCGAGGCGATGGCTGCGGCGCGGCCTGTCGTCGCCACCGGGTGCGTGGGCGTCGACGAACTCATCGACGACGGACGAACCGGCCTGCTGACGCCGGTCGGTGATGCAGCCGCCCTTGCCGCGGCCATTGAGCGGCTGATCGACCAGCCGCAGCTTGCCCGCCAACTCGCCGCAGCCGCGCGGCGCGAGGCCTGCGAGCGTTACAGTTGCCGCGTGACATCGGCGGCCTACGAGGCGCTTGTCGATCGCCTCTTGGCCGGTGAGGACCGACGCAGCCCATGACGTTCGAACTGCCCAAGCCGTTCGGATTCTACAACATCCACAAGCCCGTCGGGCCGACCAGTCACGACGTGGTCGCACAGGTGCGCCCCCTCGTCGGGCGGCGCGTCAAGGTCGGCCACACCGGTACGTTGGATCCCTTCGCCAGCGGCGTGCTGGTGATCGCCGTCGGCCCGGCTACACGCTTGGCCGATCTCATCCAGTCGACGGCGAAATGCTATGTGGCCGAGGTCACACTGGGGGCCGCCAGCACGACCGACGACATCGAAGGCGACATCACGCCCGCACCGGCCGCGCCCGAGCCGACAGACCAGCAGGTCCGCCAAGCTCTCGAACCGTTTGTTGGAGCGATCATGCAGGGGCCGCCCGCCTACTCGGCCGTTCACGTCGAGGGTCGCCGAGCCTACAAGCTCGCCCGCAGCGGCCAGCGCGTCGAACCGGCCGCCCGGGAAGTGACGATCCATCGACTCGAGTTGCTGCGGTACGAGTATCCGCGGGCCGAACTGGATGTGCTCTGCGGGGCCGGGACGTACATTCGCTCAATCGCGCGAGACCTGGGTCGCGCGCTGTGCGTGGGCGGCTATTGCAGTGCGCTGGTCCGCCGGGCCGTCGGAGCATTCGGCCTGGCCGACGCCGTCGACCCGGATGCATTGGACATCGACGCCGACCTTGTCGCTCCGGTAACGGCGACCGTTGGGCTTGAGCGCTTTGAGATATCCGGCGAGGACGTCCCGGACCTGGTCCACGGCAAGCTGCTGCGCGTGGATCGCCTCCGCCGGTTGGACAGCGCCCCCACCGATCACCCTCAGGCCCAGCACGACGTGGCCATAGTCGATGGGCGCGGGAACCTTGTCGCCCTGGGCGAGCGGCGCGAGGGCGCCGAGATGATCCAGCCGCGGCGGGTGTTTCTTGGGCCCTCGCCCGCTTAGGGCTCACGGTCGATCTTGTCGAGCCGTTGGGCGTGGCGGCCGCCTTTGAAATCGGTCGTCAGCCAGATATCGACGATCTTCAGGGCCATCTCCGCCGTCATCATCCGCTGACCCAGCGAAAGAACGTTCGAGTCGTTGTGGCTGCGGGCGAACTGGGCGCTGTCGACATCCCAGCAGACGGTGGCTCGGATGCCCCGAATGCGGTTGGCGACGATCGCCTCACCGTTGCCCGACCCGCCCAGCACGATCCCGCGCTCGCATCGCCGGTCCGCAACGGCCTGGACGGCCGGGCGAACGAAGTCGGGGTAGTCGCAGCGCTGGTCGCTATCGGTTCCGAAGTCGGTCACCGCGTGACCGGCGGCGGTCAGGTGCCGCTTGATGGTTTCTTTGTATTCGTAGCCCGCATGATCGGACGCAATCGCAATGTTCATTGCACAGTCACCTGATTAGAAACACTCATCCAGGCCGTACCCTGGGCTATTGCTTTTGCATATCGCAGCCCACGTGTCGCATTTGCTCGACAAAGTGTGGGAAGGTCTTTCGGATGCAGTCGATGTTGGCGATTTCGGTGGCGCCCTCGGCGCCGAGGCCGGCAACGGCGAGCGTCATCACCAGCCGGTGGTCGTTTTGACTGTCGAACTCGGCGCCTTTCAACTGGCTATGGCGGATCACGAGCCCATCCGGCCTCTCCTCGATGTCACACCCCATCGCTTTCAGTGCGTCGTGCATGGCCGTGATGCGGTCGCACTCCTTGTGGCGCGCGACCTCGGCATTGGTCAGCGTGGTTTCGCCCTCGGCGTAGGCCCCCACCACCGCCAGCAGCATGAACTGGTCGATGAAATCGTTGCAGTCGATCGTCGTGCCCGTCAGTTTGCTGCCGCGGGCGGTGACGCCGCGATCGGTGATTTCAATCTCGGCGCCCATGGATCGCAGGACGTTGACGACCTCCTTGTCGCCTTGGCAATCGTTGAAGTCCAGCCCCGGGACATGGACCTCGCTGTTGGGCGAGATGACGGCTGCGACGATCGGATACAAAGCCGCCGACCAGTCCAGAGGAATGGTCACGTCGAATCCCGGCCACTTGGCGTGGCCTCGAATGCGATACCGCTCAAAGTTCTCGTTGCTGAACTCCACGCCGCATCGCTCGAGCCAATGGAGCGTCATGGCCACCCAGGGCTTTTCTCCGGGGCGACGGACGACGATTTCGCTGGGGGCCTCGGCCAGGGAACTGGCGATCAGCAGCGCCGAGACCGGCTGCGAGTCGATCCCGTCGATCTCGGTCTTGCCGCCCTTCAAAGGCCCGCGGACGACCAGCGGCGCGTGGCCGTCGCCTTTGGTGGCCACCGCCCACGCGCCCAATCCGTGCAATGCGTCGATCAGGGGCTGACACAGGCGGATGTGCCGGAGCGACTCATCGCCGGAGAGCACGGTGTACCCGTCGCAACAGGCGGCCAGGGCGGCGAAGAATCGCAGGATGATGCCGCTGTTGCCGCAGTTGACGACATCATCGGGCGTGCGCGGGGCCCCACCCGTGCCGGTGACCTCCCACACGTCGTCGGCCTTGGGGTGCACCTCGGCGCCGAACATCTCCAGCGCCTCGATGCCCCGCATCCAATCGTTGGAGACGGCCGGCGAGGTGATATGGCTGACCCCGTCGGCCAGGCCCGCCATCAGGAGAGCGCGGAAGGAATGGCTCTTGCTGGGCGGGATCGATACCTCGCCGCGTAAACGTTGCGAACTGCCGACGGACAGGTCCATGGGCGCTCCTTTGCTGTCGGCTATGCTACGGAGACGCCGGACACAATGCAACCCACCGGCCCATCAGGCGATGCGGTGACCGGTGGGCCGGTGGGCGGGAAATGAATCGCGGTGTTGACGTTGTCGACAACGGTCCCGGCCAGCGCAGTGGCCGGGCTTGGTGGGCGCGGGGGTTGATTGATTTGGCAACTCGCCAACGAACCAAACTCTCAGGCGACGGCGCAAACTGTCGCGGCGGGGTGGTCCCGATGTATCCCGATGTAGATCGGGATGACGCCGCGCTGGGACGCCGGTCTCAAACTTCGCCGCTATTGTTCGTCGGAGTCTTCGTCGGATGGGGCATCGGCGGCGGGTGTTTCGGGGGTTTCAGGCGTTTCGGGGGCGAGCTTGGCCAGGACGGCGGTTCGGATCTCTTCGAGGATGTCGTCGCTGGAGGCCAGGAAGCTCTTGGCGGTCTCGCGGCCCTGCCCGAGGCGCGTGTCGCCGAAGCTGTACCACGCGCCCTGTTTGGCGACGACGTCGTTGGCGACGGCCAGGTCCAGCAGGTCGCCGACATAGCTGATGCCGGAATCGAACATGATATCGAACTCCGCCGTCCGAAACGGCGGCGCGACCTTGTTCTTGACGACACGGGCCCGCACTCGCGTGCCGATGGCCAGCTCGCCTTCCTTGATCGTGCTGATGCGACGAATGTCCAGGCGCACCGAGCTGTAGAACTTCAGCGCCCGGCCGCCGGGGGTTGTTTCCGGGTTGCCGAACATCACGCCGATTTTCATGCGAATCTGGTTGATGAAAATCACGCACGTTCGCGATTTGCCGATGGCGCCGGCGAGCTTGCGCATCGCCTGGCTCATCAGCCGGGCCTGCAGGCCCATGTGCGTGTCGCCCATCTCCCCTTCGATCTCGGCCCGAGGGATCAGGGCTGCGACCGAATCGATCACCACCACGTCGACGGCGTTGGAGCGGACGAGCATCTCGCAGATCTCCAGTGCCTGTTCGCCGGTATCGGGCTGGCTGATGAGCAGTTCTTCCAGGTTCACGCCGAGCTTGCGGGCCCAGGTGGGATCGAGCGCGTGTTCGGCGTCGATCATGGCCGCCACGCCGCCGCCCTTCTGCGCGTTGCCGATGATGTGCAGCGCGAGCGTCGTCTTGCCCGAACCCTCCGGCCCGAACAGCTCGCACACGCGGCCGCGAGGGATGCCCAGACCGCCCAGCGCCAAATCCAAACTCAGCGCGCCGGTCGAGATCCCCTCAATCTTCTTGATGTACCCGTCGGCCAGCTTCATGATGCTGCCGGCGCCGTAGGCCTTCTCGATTTGCTTGAGGGCGGCATCGAGTGCGTCGCCGCGTTTCTTTTCGCGGTCGTCCGCAACGTCAGGAGTGTCTTTCTTGGTCGTCTTCTTGCTGGTCTTAGCCATCGTCGTCACCATGTCTGAATCTCCTTACCCATGCGGCCGCGTCCTTGCGGCCTGCAAGTGTGAGGGAGTGTATGGTATCTGTTCGGGTCCCGCAATAAGAAAACAACCGGTTTGGAAAACTTTTTTCTGCCTATACTTGCTCGCAGATGCGCGGATTCTACGCTCCCAGCAACGCGCCCACAAGGACCAATCTCGCCCTCTAGCCGCTCAGCGGCATCGTCGACATCGGAACGTATATCGGGCCCGCCTTTGTGAGTTCGCTGGAATACAAGACCAAGCTGACGGCTCGGACGGTACCGAAGCCCTTATCGGCTTCGGCCCCCACGGCGGCGCGGACGTCATCGACTCCTCGGCCGCTGCGGAAGCGAACGAGCGTCACGTGCGGCCTGAAGGGCCGGGGATCCACGTCGAAATCCGCCTCGGCCAAACGGTCGCCCAGGACGCGGTGAAGGTCCGCCAGCCCGCCCGTGGGATCGGCCAAGCCGGCCCAGACCATTCGCAGCCTGCCTTGCGACGGCACGCACTGCAGGCCGTGGGAGTCGATCTCGAAGGGCCCGATGGCGGCCGCTGCTGCGGCGCCGGCCTCGTGGGCGGCCATGATCCGGTCATCGTCGATGGGGCCCAGGAAGTGCAGCGTCACGTGCAGGTTCTCCATCGCGACAGGCTTGGCCGATGCCTGGGCCAGCGGAAGCGCCCGGATCGCCCCGCTCAGCGCGCGGCGGACCTCGTCGGAAAAATCCACCGCGAAAAATGCCCGGGCCGCCATGGTCTAAAACCCCACGATCTCGCCGAACGCCGCCAGGCGATTGTCGATGTCGCTGCGGGTGGCGCCCAGAAGCGCACTCAGCGAGAAGTTTTCCAATGCGATGCTGGCCGTCACCGTGCCGTAGGCCATCGCCTTGCGGACGGTGGCCACATCCTGGCGGCCGGTGGCGGCGAGGTGGCCCATCATCGCCCCGGCGAAGCTGTCGCCCGCCCCGGTCGGGTCGACGACGTGGGTCACCGGGAAGCTCGGCAGGGCGTAGACATTCCCACCCATGAACAGCAGGCTGCCGTGCTCGCCCTTCTTGACGACCACCAGTTGCCGCACCACGCCGGCGAGTTCCAGCCCGGCGGTGACGACGTTGGCGTCGCCGGTGAGCAGCTTGGCCTCGGAGTCGTTGACTATGATGGCGTCGACCCGGCCCAGCAGCGACATGAGCGTGGACCGTTCGTTGTTGATCCACAGGTCCATCGTGTCGGCCGCGACGAATGTCGGGCCGTGCAGCTGGTCGATCAGTTCGATCTGCAGCCCCGGGTGCGTGTTGGCCAGGAAGACGTAGTCGCTGTCGCGAAACACGTCCGGGATGGTGGGCCCGGCCTCGGCCAGGACGTTGAGGTCGACGCTGACGGTGTCGCGCTCGTTGACGTCGTCGTGATAGCGGCCGTGCCAGCGGAACGTCTTGCTGCCGGCGCGGACTTCCAGCCCCGCCAGGTCGATCTGCGGGTTGTCCTCCAGCGGCTTGAGGAACTCCGGCGGGCAGTCATCGCCCACCACGCCCACCAGCCGAACCGGCGCAAAGAAACTCGCCGCCTGGGCGAAATAGATGCTCGACCCACCCAGAGCGTCCTCAACCTTGCCCGCGGGCGACTCGACCGTGTCGATCCCGATGCTTCCCGTAACCAGTAGACTCACATTCGGCTCCTTAGGCCCGTGCGGCCAAACAGCGATCGATCCGGGCTAGTGTCTTATCCTTGCCGAGTGTCAACAGTGTTTCGAAGATCGCCGGGCTGACGGTCGTGCCCGTCACCGCCACGCGCAGGGGCTGGGCGACCTTGCCCATGCCGAGTTCCTTGGCCTGGCCATAATCCTTGATCAGCGTTTCCAGCGCCTCGCCCGACCATTCCGCCTCGGCCAGCACACCCCGCAGGTCCGCCAGCACGGCGTAGCCGGCATTATCGCCCTTGGCCAGGACCTTGGCGACGGCCTTGTCGTCGTAGTCGAAGGCGTCATCGGCGACAAACAGCACGCCGCACTTGGTGACGACGTCCTCGAACGTTCGCATGCCCTTGGCCGCTTCGAGCAGGCCGCTCAGCAGCGCGTCGTCGCCAGCTGGGATGGCGGTATCGGCGTGGGCGAGGAAGTCCTTGAACGCCGCCAGGCGTCGCCTGTCGTCGGCGGCGGCGATGGCGTCGGTGTCGAAGGCCAGCAGCTTGTCGCGGTCGAACTTGGCGTTGGACTTGCCGATCCTCTCGAGGCTGAACAGCTCGACCAGTTCGCCCAGCGTGAACTTCTCGACACCTCCCCCGGGGTTCCAGCCCAGCAGGGCCAGGAAGTTGACCATCGCCTCGGGCAGGTAGCCGGCCTGGCGAAACGAGTGGACCTCCACGTCGCCGTCCCGCTTGGCGAGCTTGCGGCCCTGCATGTCCATGATCAGCGGCAGGTGGGCGTAACGGGGCTCGGCGAAGCCGAACGCCTGTCGCAGGGCCTTCTGGCGCCAGGTCTGGCCGAGGAACTCCTGGCCGCGACAGATGAGCGTCACGCCCATCAGGTGGTCGTCGACGACGTTGGCCAGATGATACGTCGGATACCCGTCGGCCTTGAGGATGACGAAGTCGTCCATCTCGTCGGCCGGTATGGTGACATCGCCGAAGATGTCGTCATGAACGGTCACACTTTCGGTGGGCGAGAGAAAGCGGACGACAACGGGTCGGCCCTCGGCGCGGGCCCGGTCGGCATCGGCGGCGGCAGGCAGCGGGTCGGGCCGAGTGTAGCGAAACCCGGTCTTGTTAGCCTCGGCCGCTTTCCGCAGGGCGGCCAGTTCCTCGGGCGTCTCGAAGGCGCAGTACGCCTTGCCGTCGTCCAGCAGGCGTTGGACCTGATCTTTGTAAATGTCCAGCCGCTCGGACTGGCGGTACGGGCCGTTATCGCCGCTTGTCGTGAGCTCGCCGAACGGGCCGACCTCGATGCCCTCGTCCCATTCGATGCCCAGCCACCGCAGATCGTCGATAATCTTCGCGACGGCGGATTCATCGTGGCGGGCGCGGTCGGTATCCTCGATCCGCAGCAGAAACGTCCCGCCCGCCTGACGGGCCAGCACATAATTGAACAGCGCCGTCCGCGCCCCGCCCACGTGCAGCCAGCCCGTGGGCGAGGGAGCAAAACGCGTCTTGATCGTACCCATGGCACAGAAGGTAGCCGCCCCGCCGAGAGTTTTCAACATCCCCGCCAATAGACAACGGACGGACCGCTCGGCCCGCCCGCTGGGTGTGCGTATTCAATTGTGCAACGAGCCTACTTCCGCCGCTTCAGCAGGGCAACGGCGCCGATGCCCAGCAGGCTCATGGTCATCGGTTCGGGCACGCACTCATGCCAAATCGTTCCCGCCACGTGGATCTGGTTGGGATTCAACAGCATGTCCGGGTCGGCGCGAACGTCGATGGACACCCATTCCGGGTTGAAGTCCGGAATGATGAAAAGGTCGTCCAAGTTCGACAGCGTGAATGCCTCGGTGAATGTGCCGGCGAAGAGGACATATCGCTCAAGGTAGGGCACGTCCAACGGGGGCAGCGGCGGCGGGCCGACCTCCCCCGACTCGGGGAACGCCATGGTGCTCCAGTTCAGGGCTATCTCAATGTAGTTTGGTACGCCCGACGTGATCGGCGCGACATGGATGTCGTAGAGGATCTCCTTCCAGCGAGTCTCATCCGGCGGATCGTTATAGAACCACTGGTTCCACCACGACGGGTCAGAGCCCTGGGGGTATTCGAAGAACGTATCCGCATAACCCGACCCGAAGCCCGGAACGGCCGAAACAGTGTTGCCAGGCTCAACGATGGCGTAGAACGTGTCCTCCCGGACAACCGCCGATGCCGCCGCGGCCAGCACACCCACCAGGACAACACACATCAACAACTGAGTCTTCCTCATGATTCATCTCCTTTTTCGAGGCGCCCTTTGGGCCTCTCTTCATGTAGAACTGAAAAAGACAGCACATGACAGAGTCAGTCTGACTTGACCTCCACCGACCCATCCTGAACGTGACTTGTCATTACCTGGATGGCCCGACGTGGAACACACCAAGCCACCTGGTTGGGTATTATCCCCCCCCAAACTCCGCCGATGTCAAGATAAATCCTGATAATAACTTACCGTCCTTCCGCCGCCTGCGCCGGTGCTGGCGGACAGCCGTGATTGAATCGCCACCTGTCAACACATAGAATCTATCGCTCGCCACATCGTCGGCTGCATCGTTAAGTGGACCGACCATGACAAAACCTGACACAGCAGACAACGAGAACACCGATGCCCCCCCCGAGCGTCTGGACTTCGTCCGCCAGATCGTGGCTGACGACTGCACCAGTGGCAAGTGGGACGGCCGGGTGGTGACGCGGTTCCCGCCCGAGCCAAACGGCTATCTGCACATCGGCCACGCCAAGAGCATCTGCCTGAACTTCGGCATCGCGGCCGAGTTCGGCGGCGCGTGCCATCTGCGATTCGACGACACCAACCCGGTGGCCGAGGAAGAGGAATACGTCCACTCCATCCAGCAGGATGTGCGCTGGCTGGGCTGGGACTGGGGCGAGCACCTGTACTTCGCCTCGGACTACTTCGGCCAGCTCTACGAGTGGGCCGTCCAACTCGTTGAGGCCGGCAAGGCGTACGTGGACGATCAGTCGGCTGAGCAGGTCAGCGCCAACCGCGGCACGCTCACCAGCCCCGGCACCGACAGCCCCTACCGCGACCGGTCCGTCGAGGAGAACCTCGACCTGCTGACGCGGATGAAGGCGGGCGAGTTCCCCGACGGCAGCCGTGTGCTGCGAGCCAAGATAGACATGGCCTCGCCCAACGTGCTGCTGCGGGACCCGGTGATGTACCGCATTATGCACACGCCCCACCACCGCACGGGCGACGCGTGGTGCATCTACGCCACCTACGACTGGGCCCACGGACAGAGCGATTCGATCGAGCGGGTCACGAACTCGATCTGCACGCTGGAGTTCGAGAACCATCGGCCGCTGTATGATTGGTATCTCGACGCACTGGGCGTCTACCACCCCCAGCAGACCGAGTTCGCGCGACTGAACCTGACCTACACGATCATGAGCAAGCGCAAGCTGCTGCGGCTGGTCGAGGAGCGGCTGGTGAGCGGCTGGGACGACCCGCGCCTGCCGACGATCCAGGGCCTGCGACGGCGCGGCTATACGCCTGTGGCCATCCGCGAGTTCTGCAAAACCGTCGGCGTGGCCAAGTTCAACAGCACGATCGATGTCGCCCTGCTGGAGCATTGCCTGCGGCAGGATCTCAACAAGCACAGCCCCCGACGAATGGCTGTGCTCGACCCGATCAAGGTCGTCATCGACAACTACCCCGAAGCCCAGGTCGAACAGCTCGATGCGATCAACAACCCCGAAGACCCTTCGGCCGGCACGCGGCAGACGCCCTTCTCGCGGGAGTTCTACATCGAGCGGGAAGACTTCATGGAGGACCCGCCCAGGAAGTTCTTCCGCCTCACGCCCGGCCGGGAGGTGCGGCTGCGGTATGCGTACTTCATCACCTGCACCGATGTCGTCAAAGATGCCGACGGCAACGTGGTCGAACTGCACTGCACCTACGACCCAGCCACCCGCGGCGGCGACAGCCCCGACGGGCGGAAGGTCAAAGGCACGCTGCACTGGGTCTCCGCGGCCGAGGCAATTCCGGCTGAGGTGCGGCTGTACGACCACCTGTTCACCACCGAAGACCCCGAGGATGTGGCCGAGGGCGAGGATTTCACCGCCAATCTCAACCCCGACTCGCTGGTGACGCTGACGGGCTGCATGCTGGAGCCGTCCCTGGCGGCGGCCGAGCCCGGCAGCCGTTACCAATTCGAACGCAAAGGCTACTTCTGCGTCGACCCCGACTCGGCCGCTGACAAGCCAATCTTCAACCGCACCGTCACGCTCAAAGACACCTGGGCCAAGCTCAAAAAGAAGGGCAAGACGCATTGATTGCGGACTGCGGAGTGTGGAATATGATGGACCAACCGGACTTCACGGACCTGTTCAACACCTACTTCGCGTCAACGTCGCGGCCGATTTGTTACGAGGTGCGGCGCGATGCGAATAGGGGGCACGATCTGGTGTTCCTGTCCTCCCTGGTGCACGATGCGAGGTTCCCCCGGGATGCCGTCAGCCTCGACGGTCAAACGTTGACGATCCCCATGGACCGTGACCGCTGGGAAGACTTTCGGGAGAAGAACGCGCTGTGGTCGGTGGCCGCTACGCTGACCATCGGTGGCGTCGTGTCGCACGAATGGCGACTCACGGGCGACGGCCCGCCCTCCGCTGACGACGCCGAGTTTTGCCTTCGCGATCTCTACATAGGCGAAAGAGAATTCCGCGCCGACGATGACGCCACACCCACCTTCCCCCTGATCCTGACCGGGTGTTTCGAATGGGAACTGGCTATCGAATTGGACAAACGCACATGGTCCATTCGCCTAGCGGATGCGGAATAAAGGCCGAGGGAAATGACCAATTCCCAATGACCAATGTCCAAACCGACACCCCCTCGATGGCGATTACTCTTGGACATGGGACATTGGTCCTTGGGCATTAGAAACGTAGGCTGGGACGGTTTGCCTTTCAGCCTGAAAGGCTGACATACGTCAGCCCAGGGCAACGCCCTGGGTAATGGGCGCCAATAGCGGGAAGCCCTGAAGGGGCGTAATGAACGACGCGCGATAATAACGGGAGCGACACGATGGCTGATGGTTCAGACTGGCAGAACGTCATGACAACGGACAAGCGCAAGCGGCGGCGTTGGCTGTGGGGGGTGGGTGTGTTGCTGGTTTTTCTGGTGTGGAACTACTGGCCGGTGGCCAGCACGATCACCATCTCGCCGGAAACCACTGTCATCACCGAACCGCTCAACCCCGACGGCACGGTCAACTACTTCCAGGCAATCGTCGACCGCTACAGCGAAGGCGTCACCCCCGAAAACAACGCCGCCGTCCTCCTCGTCCGCGCCCTGGGGCCGAAGGCATTCGACGAGGAGGTCCGCTCCGAATCCCTCCGCCAACTCGGCCTGACGGAAGAGGAACTCAAGAAGGACACGCCATACTTTGAGGAGCTTACGGACTTCTACCGAAAGCACCCATCCGCGGAAGACGACGACGCATGGAAGATGCAGGAACTCCTGGCCGAACTAGCGCGCCGGCCATGGACAGCCGAAGACTATCCCCTTGTCGCCGCGTGGCTGGAGGCCAATGAGAAGCCGTTGCAGTTGATTGTCGAAGCGTCGCGAAGGGAACGGCTGTACTGCCCGCTGGTCTCTCAAAGCGACCCTCCGCTTCTGCTGGATACCAAGCTACAGGGCCTCGTAGGAGTACGCCGGATCAGACAGGCCGTTGCAGCGCGCGCCATGTTGCGATTGGGCTCCGGCGATATCGAAGGAGCCCGGGAGGATGCACTGGCCGTGCATCGTGTGGGAAGAGGCCTGATGACCAATCCGACGTTGATCCAGACGATAATGGGGCTGAGCCTGGACCGGAAAGCCAACCGAGTTGATCGCGCGATGATCGCCAGTGCCGATCTATCAACGAGCGATGTCCGCTTGATGCTGAAGGATCGGAAAGCTCTCGGAGAAATGGGGACATTGACAAAGCTATTTGAGATTGAGCGATTCGTCATGCTCGATATGGTGATGTTTGTCCATCGCCGGGGCATCGGTTCGCTCGCAACCCTCCAGTCGTCATCTCCCGAAAAACATGCCGTACGCACGTCAGCACCATTCGACGGAGACGTCACTCTCAGGATAGTGAACCATTGGTGGGATCGCCTAATGGACGCACTGACGGCGACAAGCTTCTCTGAACATCTTGACAGGATGCAGGAATTCGATGATGCACTCGGCAGCGCATGTGCCCGTTGGGGGGAGTCACAGGCCAAGCTTACGATCTGCTCCGTGGGAGGGCGAATTCTGAAACGTCCTCGAGGCAGGTACTTTGCAAGAGCGTTGGTCCAAATAATGATGCCCTCGCTCAGCACGGCCCGATCGCTCTGGGAGTCTGCTGGCGCTGAAAACGACATCCTCACACTCGCTCTGGCGGCGAAGCTGTACAAGGCCGAGAAAGGTCAATGGCCGGCCGATCTGGCGGCTCTTGCGCCGGAGTATGTGGCGGCGATCCCGGCCGACCGATTCACGGACGAGCCGTTGCGGTACCTTCGCACCGACGGCGGCGTGACCATCTACAGCCTCGGGGTGAATATGACCGACGACGGTGGACTGAACTACAACGAGGCACTCGCTGACGACGTCGACGGAAACGCGGAGACCGATATCCCCAAAGACGCCGACGATATCGGCATTGCCATACAATGAAAAACGCAGGGCAGGGCTAACCGATAACGGAGCGACACAATGGCTGATGGTTCAGACCGGCAGGACGTCACGACAGCGGACAAGCCCAAGCGGCGGCATTGGCTGTGGGTGGTGGCGGCGTTGCTGGTTTTTCTGGTGTGGAACTACTGGCCGGTGGCCAGCACGATCACCATCTCGCCGGAAACCACCTACATCACCGGGCCGCTCAACCCCGACGGCACGGTCAACTACTTCCAGGCGATTGTCGACCGCTACAGCGAAGGCGTCACCCCCGAAAACAACGCCGCCGTCCTCCTCGTCCGCGCCCTGGGGCCGAAGGTATTCGACGAGGAGGTCCGCACAGAATCCCTACGCCAACTCGGCCTGACGGAAGAGGAGTTGGCCAAGGACAGGCCGTATTTCGAAACATTCGAGGACTTCCACAAGAGACACGTTTTGGATGAAGCTGCCGACAGCGACGGGGCTGACCCAACCTATGTTCTCGACGAGTTGAACCGCAGGCCATGGTCGGCCAAGGACCACCCGCTTGTCGCAGCGTGGTTGGAGGCCAATGAGAAGCCGTTGGAGTTGATTGTCGAAGCGTCACGCCGAGAACGTTTCCACTTCCCCCTGGTCGCCATAGGGGATCCTCCGAACATACTGGATAGCTGGCAATTCCATTTTCAAGCCCCCTACGAAGGTATCAGGCCTCTGCTTGTCCGTGCGATGCTCAAGCTCGGTTCGGGCCGGCCCCAGCAGGCCTATGCCGACCTGGTTGCCGCACACACCCTGGCCAGGGGCCCGGGGGATGGCAGCATGCCTTCCCTGATGCTCGCCATAGGGGTGCAGACGATGGTTAACGAGGCTGATCACGCTATCCTTCAGAGCGACCTGACTTCCCACGATCTCCGTTCGATACTGGCCGCACGACAGGCCCTGCCGACAATTCCTTCTTTTGCATCGGTCTTTGACAATGAGCGGCTTTTCGCGTTGGACTGCGTAATGCTCGTCTATCGACGAGGGCTGCACGCCATCACGGGCGCCGACTCGCCTTCCCAAAAAGTGATCATGGGCTCGGTCTTGGCCGTCGACTGGGACGAGGTGTTGAAGACAACGAATTACTGGTGGGGGCGCAAGATCGCAGCGACGACCGAGGAGAACTACGCTGACCACCTTCGCAGGACAAGAGAATGTGATGCAGCCGTTGAAAGGTCACTGGGCATTGGTGATGATTTCAATTCTGACGATGGGCTATCCATCAAGCTCCTGCTATACGGGCTCGGCGGGCGGTTATTCACCGGCCCCCGCACGCGATACGTCACTCGGACCTTGTTTCGCCTACTTTGGCCCACGACCGAAGCCCTGCGCAAACATTATGAAATCTCAGCTGCCGAAAACGATATCCTCACACTCGCTCTGGCGGCGAAGCTGTACAAGGCCGAGAAAGGTCAATGGCCGGCCGATCTGGCCGCACTTGCGCCGGAGTATGTGGAGGCGATCCCGGCAGACCGATTCACGGACGAGCCGTTGCGATACATCCGCACCGACGACGGTGTGACCATCTACAGCCTCGGGCCGAATATGACCGACGACGGTGGGCTGAACTACAGCGAGTCACGCGCTGACGACGCCGACGGAAACGCGGAGACCGATATCCCCGAAGAGGCCGACGATATCGCCATTGCCCTGGAATAGAAGGTGGAGGCGCCTCTTTGATAATGCCCAATTCCCAATGACCAATGTCCAAACCGACACCCCCTCGATGGCGATTATTCTTGGACATTGGGCATTGGACATTGGTCCTTAGGTATTAGCGCCTCAGCCCTCAACTGATATCCCCGCTCTGCAATCGCACTCACTCGAGGTCGTCGGTGATTTCGTTGTAGAAGGTGACGAACTCGTGTTTCTGATCGCACTTCATCCACTTCATGGCCGCCAGGGGGTGCTGGTTCAGCATGCCGGTGACCATGTAGGGGATGTGATAGCCCCAGTCGATCTCGCGCCGCAATGGGAGGATGGTGTGGCCGATGGTCTCAAGGACGGGCATGAGGTTGAACTTGGGGTTTTTGAGGAAGCTGAGGAGCAGTTCCAGCGGGCAATTGCCGGCCCCCCTGCCCAACCCGTACAACGTGCCGTCGACGAAATTGGCGTCCTTGATGATGCCCTCGATCGTGTTGGCGAAGGCGAGCTGCTGATTGTTGTGGAAGTGCACGCCCACCTCCTTGGTCTTGAGGTGCTTCTTGAACTTCGCAACCAATTCGTGGACCTCTTCGCTATACAGCGCCCCAAAACTGTCGACGACATAGACGGCCAGGGCGTCAGTCTCCTCTTCCATCTGCTGCAGCGCCTCGTCGAGGAAATGCGAGCCCTCGACGGAAATGGCCATGATGTTGATCGTGCACTCATAGCCTTTGTCGGTGGCATTGCGGGCGAGGTGAATGGCCTTGTCGACGTCCTTGACGTAGGTGGCCACGCGGATCATGTCCACGACCGATTCGTCGGCGGGGAGAACATCCTCGGCGACGGCCTTGTGGGCGTCCTGCATGACGGCGATCTTCGTCCCGTTGGGGTCGACGCCGTCGGTGACCTTCCGCAGCATGTCCTCGTCGCAGAATCGCCACGGGCCGAACTCGGTGGGCGGGAACAGCTTCTTGCTGTTGCGATAGCCCAACTCGACATAGTCCACGCCCGCGGCGCAGATCGCCCGGTAGACGGCCTGGACCATCTCGAGAGCAAAGTGCGAGTCGTTCGTCAGTCCGCCGTCGCGGATCGTGCAGTCGACAACCTTAATTTGCGGCCGAAACATGGGTCGCTCCAATCGCAGCTGTCCAGAAGCCCAGCCTCCGGCCGGGGGCCGTCAGCGACGGACAACCAACCGGGGCGAATAATTTAGTCTATACCACATCGGCGATGCTGTGTCCCCCCCTTTGGCTAGATTGCCCGCGCTAGGGCTGTGAGGTGGGCGCCGAATCGGACCCCGGGGCCGTGGCGGGCGACGCCGGGTGACGCCACAGCTGCGTTTTGGGGTGCATGGCGACCCAATCGAACCAGAAGGTGTAAACGATGCGGGCTTCCTCGGGCATGGCGACTACGGCCAGTTCGTCTTGACCGTCGCCGACTTTCACGACCAGCACGCCTTCATCGAAGGTCTCGGTGATGGTCCCATCGGGGGCCTTCCGGATCTCATCCAGCGGATACGCCCGCACGATATCACCGATTTTGACGCCGAGGATGCGGCTCTTGGCCGGCAGGCGGGCGTCCGTGTGGGTCACGGGGAACCACACCGCGTCGGTCGCAAAATAGCCTACATAGGGATTGGCGCGATAGTCTCGCTTATGGCCCGTTCGCTCGGACAGCACAGTCGCATTGGGCTGGGCGGCCTTGAAGGCCTCGAAGGTCATGATCTCGAAAGGCAGGTGCTTGAGCGATCGGCCCACGTAGGGTCCGCTGATCGCGGTCAGGCCCACCTGCGACCACAGCGCCTGGTCCGTCCGGTCGTACAGGACAACGTTGGAGTTGTGCAGCAATCCTGAGACGCCGAACGTGAGCGTCTTGTCGTCGATGCGGCGGTCGATGATGCTGGCCGAGTTGCACAGGGGACAATAGATCACGGCGATCGGCACGCCGCCCAGCTCATCATTGGCGATCTCGTGCCAGTTGAGAATCCCGATCGGATACGCGCGGGTCTGGTCACCGACGGTGACGCGGATGACGAGGGCGTCGGGGTCGGGGAACGTTGCCTTCCCTGCCGCGACCGTCTTGGGATTCACCAGGGCCGGGATACCGTCCTTGGCCGGCCCGCCCCGCAGCAACTGGTCGCGCGGGACCGTCAAGCCCGTCGTGTTGAACTGGTCCAGAAAGCTTGCTGCTTTGCCCGTTGGCGCCGCCGGCATGGTCGCCGGTGTTGTCGTCGGCGACCCATTACAATTTGGCCCGGCGGCGGCGTCGATGGCGGTCAGAATGGCCAGGGCAGCGACGACAATGCTCGCCCAGACGGCGGCCATTGGGGCAACGCGGCTTGGGCGATCGAGCTTTCTAAACGATTTTCCGCTGTCCGCCATGGCGCGTCTCCTGTTTGTGTCGATTATAATCTTCTGTTGCGTTGCGGCAAGCTCCTGACTCCTACGGCCCGCAGCGAGTGTTGGACGGACCGTTCATGGCCCAGCGCCCGGAACAATTGAATATCACGGGTGACCATCGTCGCCAGTGGCGGGATTGTGTGTACGTCTATCCTGTCATCTCCCGGCGCGCGGGTGGGTTGAGCGTGGGGGTGAACCTCAACCTCGACAAGTCATGCACCTTTTCGTGCGTGTATTGTCAGATCGACCGCGGCCTTGATCGCCAGGGGGCGGCGACGGGGCAACCCCATCGCCAAGCCATCGACTTGGACGTGCTGGCCGAAGAACTGACGCTCGCGCTGACCGCCGGCGTGGATGGGGACCTGTGGGCCGAAGAGCGGTTCGCCGAAACCCCGCTCGAACTCCGGCGGATCAACGACATCGCCTTCAGCGGCGACGGCGAACCGACGTGCCTGCCCCGCTTCGACGAGGCCGTCGCGGTTGCGGCAAGGGTCAAGGCGGACCTGGCCCTGGCCGACGTCAAGATCATCGTGATCACCAACGCCACGCAACTGCACCGCCCGCCGTTTCAACGGGCGATACCGATCCTCGAAGGCGCCAATGGCGAAGTCTGGGCCAAGCTCGACGCCGGAATGGAGGAGATGTTCCAGCAGATCAATCGCCCCCATGGCCCGGTGACGCTCGATGAGATATGCGAGCACATCACCGCCCTTGGCCGCCGGATGCCGGTCGTCATCCAGACGCTCTTCGCCCGGCTGCACGACCAGGACCCATCCCCGCAAGAGATCGACGCCTACATCGCCCGCCTCCGCCGGATGCTGGCCGATGGCGCAACCGTCAAGCAGGTCCAACTGCACACCATCGCCCGTTCGCCAGCCGAGCCCTACGTCCACTGGCTGACCGACGCCCAGCTTGATACGATGGCCTCGACTGTCCGCCGCGCCCTGCCGGAGCTGGACATCACCGTCACCTACGGCGCCGACATGCCGCCCCAATCCCGCTAGGAGGATGGTGGGTGGCACGGCTTGCTTGCAAGCCGTGTAGCACGTCGGATGCCGGCAGACCTTCCGGGGTAAGGCACACCAAAACAACACGGCTTGCAAGCAAGCCGTGCCACCCGCCGATGTTCCGGCCACGTCTGAGTCCCTGCAGGGACGACTGAAGCGGTCGTGGCCTTCAAGCGTCCCTGACCCGGCGCGATCCAATTTGGGGCCCATGTATTCCCGGGGATGAATCCCCGGGCTATTTTCAAGCCTACCTGACGGCAGGCTTCGCGAAGGCCCCGCGTCCCCCCCCCTTTTGCGGACATCTCACCTGCGCGATGACGTTCAGCATTCCTATGGCCCCTATTCGCCCTGGATCTGGATCAGGGAGTGGATATCAACGCCCGGCAGTTTGTCCCGGCCGCTCAGAAAGCAAAGCTCGACCAGGAATGACGCGCCGAGGATGTCCCCGCCCAGTTGCTCCACAAGCTGGCGCACGGCCGAGATCGTTCCACCGGTGGCGATCAGATCGTCGATCAGGACAACCTTTTGGCCGGGCGTGATCGCATCGGCGTGCATTTCCAGCGCGTCCGTGCCGTATTCGAGTTCGTAGCTGGCGCTGATGGTCTTGGCCGGCAGCTTGCCGGGCTTGCGCGTGGGGACGAAGCCCGCGTCCAGCGCGCACGCGACGGCCGGGCCGAAAATAAAGCCGCGACTCTCCACCCCGACCACCACGTCGACCTCCAGGTCGTGATACGGCTGGGCCAGCAGGCGCACCGCCTCTTTCAGAGCGTCGGTGTCAGCCAGCAGTGGGGTGATATCCTTGAAGATAATGCCCTTCTTGGGGAAATCGGGCACGTCGCGAATGAATGCATCCAGTGAGGCCATCGTCGCTCCTTCTGGGTCTGACATCTTCGGGAGGGGCTCGCCGGTCCGGCGACAAGCTGCACCCACTCCTACGACCCAACAAGGATAGAGACGGCCCGCGCATCACGCAAGGCCCAGGCGGCGTGGGCGAGAGTCAACGCGCCGTCAGCAGGGCCTCTTTGATCGCCTTTTGCCGGGAAAGGAAGACCTTGGCAGGTCCGCCGGCTTCGGCGACGAGGACCGCGCGGCCGGGGACGAACACCGCCACCATGTAGGCCCACTCGCCCATCCCTTTCTTGGCCGAGAACGTCATCAACTCACCGGCCTCCCCCGTGGCGGATGAGACGTCATCCGTCGTGACCAGCACGTAGCCGCGACGCTGCGTGAGCTCGATCTTGATCGCCTGCGACCAGAACGCCAGATTGCCTTCGTCGGGGTTCTCTTCGCTGCGCAGGCCGATCACGACCCCGTCGGCCGACACGCCGCGAATGTCGTACTCCCAGCCGGCGTCGGCTTTGACGAAGCCTTGCGGCAAGTCGAGTTCGTGTTGACAGCCGATGGAGGCGGCCACAGCCAGCAGGATCGTCAGAATCAGTGTATGTCGCATGAGTGTTTCCTTCGGTCAGTGACCCGAGGCAGTCAGAATTCCATGAGAACATCCAGCCCGAGGCGGCCAAGCCACCAGAAAGGCAGTCGCACCTGGAACTCGGGCGGGGTCCGTTCCGTTCGGATAAAGGCCACGGACAGTGTCGCGTAGGCCAGTTGGCTCTTCATGCGGTTCAGCCGGCCCTGGAGCTTCTCGATCTCGGTGCGGACCCGAGCCATCTCCCGCTCGACGGCCAACACCTGCTTGACATCCTCGGTCTTTTGCAGCAGGCCGTGGAACTTCGTCAGCAGTGCCTTGGCGTTTCGAAGGCGAATGTCCAGGTCTTCGTACTGCTCGGTGACATCCCGGGCGGTGAGCTGCTTGGCGATCACCGTGCCCATTTGCCCAAGGCGGATAAGGGCCTGGTCGAAGGCTGCCGCCGGAACGCGAATCACGATCGTCTCGGCCGTCATCTGCTGCATGTACCCGCCCAACTGCTCGGCAAGCTTCTTGGTCTGGATGACGGCCTGATCGACATCGGCTGTCGCGATCTTCAGTGCGCCCGTGTAGACGACCTTCCGCGGCTGGACGGCTGATAGCATCGGCATGTCGTCGACGGGGATCGGCGGGGCAGCCGGATTCTCGGCCTCGACGTCAACGGACTGATCAGCTTGTGAGGCCCGGTCCTGACTGACGACCTCCCATGACTGCATCGCCGAGCACCCACACCAGAGAATCGCCAGGCCCATCGCGGCAACGGCAACAAGAGTTCGCATGGTTGCACCCTTTCCGGTTTCCCCAACCGGCCGATCCGGCGGGGGGACGCTGACCTATACCCCCGTCCCGTGTGGATGCGCAGGAGATGTGAAAGTACCGTTCCAGGCGAGCGGTGATGGGTCTCTGGAGTGGGCCGAAGCGACAACGGTGTAGATAGGGCGTGGCTCGGGCCTTGTCCAAATCGGGGCGGAAGGTCCACACCGTAAGGGGCCCGGCCCACGACAACGCCGCAAGACACCTCACGGCGAGTTTCGCACTAGATCCTACGCCACATCTTCCGACAGCGTCCGCAACTGCTGAAGGGCCTCTTTTTCAAGTTGGCGGACGCGTTCGCGAGTCAGGCCGATCAGTTCACCGATTTCCTTGTAGGTTCGCTGTGGACCCTCGTAGCCGTTGAAACCGAACCGAAGCTCCAGGATGTGTCGCTGGCGCAGGGGCAGGCGGCTCAGAAGGCCCTCGACCAGCGGCGCGTTCGATTCGTCGAGCAAGTGCTGCTCCGGCGCGGGGGTGTGCGTGTCAGCCAGCATCTGAGAAGCGGCGTCGGAATCGTCGCTGTCCACTTGCGATGGTGTGTTGACGGCCCGCAGGCCTTCCTGGACGACGGCCATCTTCTTCTTGGAGAGTTTGAGCTTCTCGCCAATTTCATCGACGCTGGGAGTGCGTCCCAGTTCCACCGCCAGTTGACTGGCCGTCCGGCGCCATTTGCCGATCAGTTTGGCCATGTATTCGGGCACATGGATCGACTGGGAGGTATTGTTCAGCGCGTGCTTGATGGCCTGTTTAATCCACCAGGCGCCATAGGTGCTGAACCGCACGCCGGCGTCGGGGTCGAACTCCTCGACCGCGCGGATCAGGCCGAGGTTCCCCTCGGCCACCAAGTCAGCCAACGTCATCCCCGTGCCGATGTACTCACTGGCGATCTTCACGACCAAGCGAAGGTTGGCCCGGATCATCTGTTCGCGGGCGACGATATCGTTATGCTCCTGGATTCGTCGGGCAAGTTGCTTCTCCTGCTTCGCCGTCAGCAGTTCGGTGGACTTAATCTGGTTGAGGTACCAAGACAACTCACTGGGCGCACGGGTAGCCATATTGTCTCCTTGCTCCTCCGTTGGCGTCCGCGCCACACGGCGACGAGACCCATTACCATTACAAGCATTCGGTCAGTTTCGGGGGGCACTTAACTAGCGGCTGTTTGGGCAAGACCTGCCCCACCACCGCCCCCGCGCACAACTCGACAGCCGGCATCGTCGGAACTGAGGGATTGAGCAATAGGTTTCGACCAACCCCCTATAAATACACGAGTTATCGAACTTCTACGGGCCAAGGCCCTCTCAGCGGAGCAGACGCCCTTTCAGCACAAAAGAAAGGCCCCGGCCAATCATGACCGGGGCTTTCGTTTTTTCACATCCTGACGCAGAAAGAGGGGGCGTTACGCCGACCCGTCAGTCTCTTCTTTGGTCGGCTCATCGGTCGACTTGGCCGGCTCGTCAGTCTTTTCTTTGGTCGGCTCATCGGTCGACTTGGCTGGCTCGTCAGTCTTTTCTTTGGTCGGCTCATCGGTCGACTTGGCCGGCTCGTCAGTCTTTTCTTCGGTCGGCTCATCGGTCGACTTGGCCGGCTCGGCGTCTTCGCGGACGGAGGAGATGATCTGCTCGCCCAGCCCCCCCTCGGGCCCGCCTTGACTTGCCAGGCCGCCACGTCGCTTGACGGGCGTGTCCGCGTCGAACGATGCCTCGCTCGCCATCTCATCGCCATCCTCGTCCAGGCCTGGTCGTTGGGCCCGCTTGAGGCTCAGGCCGATCTTCCGCTCTTCCATGTCCACGCGGAGGATTTTGACTTCCAGTTCGTCACCGGACTTGACCACGTCTTGGGGATTGTCGACCTTCTGCTCCGACAGTTCGCTGACATGCAGAAGGCCTTCGAGGCCCTCTTCCAGTTCGATGAACACGCCGAAATTGGTAATCTTGGTCACCTTGCCGCGAACGATCTGCCCGGGCAGGTAGTTCGCGGGGATCATTCGCAACCACGGGTCTTCGCTGAGTTGCTTGAGACCCAGCGACACTCGCATTTTCTCTTCGTCGACGGCCAAGACGACACACTGAAGCTCCTGGCCTTTCTGGAGCATCTCAGACGGATGGCCGATGCGGCGCGTCCACGACAGGTCCGACACGTGCAGCATGCCGTCGATGCCCGGCTCGATCTCCACGAATGCTCCGAAGCTGGTCATATTCTGCACGTTCCCGTCGACGACGGTTCCCGGTGGGTACTTCTCCTTGACGATCATCCAGGGATTCTCGGCGGCCTGTTTCATGCCGAGCGAAATCTCCTGCTTGTCCTTGTCGATGTCGAGGACGACCACGTCGATCTCCTCCCTTTCGGAAACCAGCTCGCTGGGGTGTGAGACACGGCGGGTCCAACTCATCTCGGAGATATGCACCAGGCCTTCCAGGCCGTCTTCAAGCTTCACGAACGCACCATAGCTCATGATCGAAACGACCTGGCCGCGGACCTTTGTGCCCACGGGGTAGTGCTCGCCGACCTTGGACCAGGGGTTCTCCGTCAGTTGCTTCAGGCCCAGGGCGACCTTTTCCTTCTCTCGGTCGATGTTGAGGATCTTCACCTCGATGTCCTGCTCGACCTTGACGCGCTCGGACGGATGGCCGATTCGCCCCCAACTCATGTCCGTGATATGCAGCAGCCCGTCCAGGCCGCCCAGGTCGATGAAGACGCCGAAATCGGCGATGTTCTTGACCACGCCCTTGCGAACCTGGCCCTCCGCCAGCTCGGCCAGGAGTGATTCTTTGGCAGCACTGCGGCGCTGCTCGAGCAGCTTGCGTCGCGAGATCACGATGTTGCGCCGATCCATATCGATCTTGAGAATCTGCGCATCGATTTTCTGCCCGATGAATTCGCTGATGTCGCCGGGGCGGCGAATGTCGACCTGGCTGGCGGGGAGGAAGGCGGGCACGCCGATGTCGACCAGCAGGCCGCCTTTGATCTTTCGCGTCACCTTGCCGCTGACGTCGTCGCCTTCCTTCTTGGTCTCGCAGATCCACTGCCACCCGCGAATGCGGTCGGCCTTGCGCTTGGAGAGCACGACCAGCCCGCCGTCGGATTCGATCTCTTCCAGCAGGACTTCCACTTCCAACCCGATGACGACTTCGGAGGGGTCGTCGAACTCATGCAGGTCCACGGCGCCTTCGCTCTTGAGGCCGACCTCGACGACAGCCTGGTCGCCGGTGATGCTGATGACGTGGCCTTTGAGAATCGCGCCGACTTGGTGGCTGGTTCTTTCCGCCACGAGGTCGTTGAACGCATCCTCGGAGAACGTCTCCCCCAGCACACCGGCTAACTGCTTCTGAACGTCCTCGTCACTGACGTCCAAGGCGTTGATAAGATTGTTGTCAACCATTGAGTATTCACCTGTCTACCTACTCGTCTTCGATGTCGCGCCGCGGCCCCAACTGCCGGTCAGTTGGGCGACGCGCCCGCCTCAATCCCGGCGGCCAGGAGGCCGGACCGTCCAGCCTTCGCGCAGCATCCGCCCCTTTGCGGGGCGGCAAACATTGGATTCTAGTCGCTTCACTGACGGGTCGCCAAAGAATTCTGACCCCCATCTTTGGCCGGGAGAAAACACCGAACGACCGACATGTCTGCGGACTTCCGTTGGTGGGGCCGGGCGCGGCCGACACGATGGCGCTTATGGATGGATTTCAGCCAAGTTGCCGAACACGATTGTCTGGTTCTTGCCGCGCCCTTTGGCCGCATACATGGCTCGATCCGCCATCGACAGCAGATCGTCTGCACAGGACGGGTCGTCCGCCTGCAGCGAGGCGATCCCGACCGACAACGTTAACAGGCGATCCAGCAACTCGATGCGACTGCCTGAATGGATGAGTTCCTGGCGAATACGGTCGCATACGGTCGCGGCCCGTTCCACCGAGGTGTGCGGCAGAAACAGCACGAACTCATCGCCGCCATAACGGGCCGCCACGTCGCTTATCCGCAGCGACTGGCGAATCACATCAGCCGTGACCACCAACGCCTGGTCACCCGTCTGGTGGCCCAGCGAATCGTTCAGCTCTTTATAGCAATCCAGATCGCACATGCAGCAGGACAGATCGTACCCGTACCGTTGGGCTTCGTTGAAGTCGATCTCGGCGACCTCGGCAAACTTGCGCCGGTTGGCCAGCCCGGTCAGGTGATCGGTCTCGGCCATGGTCTGCAGCTTCTGGAGGGACTCCTCCAACTGGATGTTCTTGACGCGCAACTCACTGAGCATCGTCTCCAGTTCATCCTGCAGCCGTTGGTTCTCCCGCCAGATGCGAAACTGCCGTAGATTCTTTTCGATGATGGCCGGAATTCCAAACAGGTAGTCGCCCAGCTTGAGAACGTAGTCCTGGGCCCCGCACCGAAGGGCTTCCCCGACCGCAATCGGCGTATCCTGGCCTGTCAGAAAGACCACCGGCACGTCGGCACGCCGGCGGACACGCTGGACCAGATCCAATCCCGAGACGTCCGGAAGATTCGGGGCAAGAAGGATAATGGCGAACTCTTCCAGAGGCTGGGCCAGACAGTCCTCGCCTGTTGTGACACTGACGATCTGCTCCGTATCCGCCGCCAACCCATAATGGGCCAAGAGCGTCTCGACCAGCAGCCCGCGCTGCTCGGGGTCATTCTCGACAATCAGAATCTTCGGCACGTCGCTAATCGGTCCGCTCACTGCGGGCCTCCTGGCGCTGTTGCTGGACTGAGCATGGCCCGACGGCGCCGCCCCGGTTGCGTGGGGGCAGACGACCACTGCACATGACGGGCCCTTCCACAGAGATTATCGGCAGCGGCGGGGCCGAGCTTTGACTGGCAGTGGGATAAGATTGGCAGGAACCCCTCTTTGCCCGGCCCCCATGCTGCGGTATGCTTTGCTCCTATCTGTCACACCAGTCGACCTGTTATCCTGAGCGATGCAACACAAAATAAAAACAGGACTTACATTCCTCGATATCGTCAAGGCCGCCGGCGCGGTTGGTCTGGTTACGCTGTGTGGGGGCCTCCGACGGGCCCTGCGCGAGCCCGGTTGGATCGAGAAAGTCGAGGTCTCCCTGCCGATGACCGACCTGCCGCCGGCGTGGCGAGGGGCCCGCATCGCCCTGCTGGCCGACCTCCACGTCCGCCCCCAAGAGGGGACCTCGCGGGCGGCCCACATCGTGGAAATGACCCGGGCCTGTGACAGCGATCTCATCATTCTCGGCGGCGACGTCCTCGTGCACGGTCGTTGGGTCGACAGCCTGGAAGGCGAATTGGCCAAGCTATCGGCCCCGTTGGGCGTGTTCGCCGTGCTGGGCAACCAGGACTACCCCCGACCAGCGCGTCTGATCAAGATGCTGGCCAATGCCGGCATCGAGACGCTCGTCAATGCTCACAGGATACTTTTTCGCAACGGTCAGCCGTTGTGTCTGGCCGGGCTGGCCGACCTGCGTTGGGACCGGCCCGATATCCAAGCCGCTCTGGGCGAGGTGGCTCCGGCTGTCCCGCGAATCCTGATCTGTCACAACCCCGATATCGCCGAAGACCTGCCTTCCGACGTCCGGATCGATGCGATGCTGTCCGGCCACACCCATGGCGGCCAGGTCCGCCTGTGGGGATGGGGCCCTGCCGCCCTGCCGATTCGCGATCCCCGCTACGCGGCCGGATTGGTGCGGGGGGAACGTTTTGCGACGTACGTATCGCGGGGATTGGGCACGGCGGGCCTGCCGCTCCGGTTTCACTGCCTGCCCGAGCTGACGGTCCTGACGCTGACACACACAGGCGGCGAGCCGAAGGAATAGCGGTTGTCATCCTCGTCGGGGCGTCTTAGAATCGCCGGGCCTGATCGAGTCGGGTCGGACGCCTGCAATCGGACTGTCTGTCAGGAAAGGCGATAGACATGGCAAACCCCATACAACTCGAAGGTTCCATGGTCGCGTTGGTTACGCCGTTTGCCGGCGGAGAGGTGGACTACGAGACACTGGGCAAGCTCATCGATATGCAGATCGAGGCGGGCACGATGGGTCTCGTTCCGTGCGGCACGACGGGGGAATCGCCCACGCTCAGCCACGACGAGCACAACCGGGTGGTGGCCTTCACGGTTGAGCACGCCGCCGGGCGGGCGATTGTGATCGCCGGGACCGGCAGCAACTCCACCGCCGAGGCCGTTCGACTGACCGAGCACGCCGAGAGCGTCGGGGCCGATGCGTGCCTCGTGGTCAATCCGTATTACAACAAGCCGCCTCAGCGCGGAATGTTCGATCACATCCAGCGGCTGGCCGAGGCCGAGTTGCCGATCGTTCTCTACAACATCCCGGGCCGGACGTCCATCGAGCTGACGGTGGAAACGATGGTCGCCATGTACGAGAAGATCGACATGGTCGTGGCCGTCAAGGAAGCCACCGGCAAGCTCGACGTCGCCAGCGGCCTGGCGGCGGCGTGCGATATCACGATCCTTTCCGGTGACGACTCGCTCACGCTGCCGATCGGCGCCGTCGGCGGGCGCGGCGTCATCAGCGTGCTGGCCAACATCCTGCCGGGCAAGATCCGCAAGCTGTGCGATGCGATCCTCAGAGGTGACATGGCCGACGCGACGGCCCGGCACGTGAGGCTGTTCCCGCTGTTCAAGGGCATTTTCGTGGAGACCAACCCGATCCCGATCAAGGCGTTGATGGCCATGGCGGGGCTCATCGGGCCGGAGATCCGCCTGCCGCTGGCGCCGCTGGCGGATGAGCATCGGCCCAAGCTTGCGGCGATGCTAAAGACGTTTAGGATCGAGGCCAAGCTCTAGCCCCCCCCCAAGCGGGCCGGCTCAAACGCTGGTGGGTTGGCCGTCTGCCGCTGAAGCCCCGGACCTGTCGGATGCAATCGACGTCTGCAGCGACTGCCAGTCGTCCAGCGTGATCAGACATTCGCGGGCCTGGCTGCCCTTGTACTCGCCCAGAAGGCCGACTTCGGCCATCTGGTCGACAATTCGGCTCGCCCGCCCATAGCCGATCTGGAGGCGCCGCTGCAATAAGCTTACGCTGCCGCGCTGAGCGGTGAGGATCACCTCGACGGCCTTGTCGAACATGCCGTCCTTTTCTCCGTCACCGCCGTCGCTATCGATACGGGTGCTGTTGATCTGCACCAGTTCCTGATTGAACTCCGGCCCGCCGGCGGCTTTGAGCTGGTGGACGACGCGATAAATTTCCGCCTCGTCGACATACGTTCCCTGAGCGCGAATGAGGTTGCTGCTGCCCGGCAGCAGAAGCAGCATGTCGCCGCGCCCCAGGAGGACCTCGGCGCCGTTCTGGTCGAGGACAATGCGGCTCTCCTGCCGTGAGGCGACCTGGAAACTGATCCGGCAGGGCATGTTGGACTTGATCAGGCCGGTCACCACGTTCACGCTGGGTCTCTGGGTGGCCAGGATCAGGTGGATGCCGACGGCCCGGGCTTTCTGCGCAATGCGAATGATGTACGTCTCGACCTCCTTGCTGGAGGTCATGATCAGATCGGCCAATTCGTCAATGATGATGATGTAATGCGCCAGCCGGGTCGGCATGCGGGCCTTCTCGTCATTTTCGGTGACGCCAAGGCGTTCGTGACGCTCGGCGTCGGTGAGTTCGTTGTAGCCGGCGATGTTCCTGACGCCCATTTCCTTGAGCAACGTGTATCGCTCATCCATTTGGATCGTTGCCCAATCGAGGATGCTTTCGGCCTTGCGCATGTCATTGACGATCGGGCACAGCAAGTGCGGGAGGGTCTCGAAGGCCGCCATCTCCACCATTTTCGGATCGGCCAGGATCAGGCGCACGTCTTCCGGCCGGCGAGTCAACAGCAGGGACATGATGATGCTGTTGATGCACACGCTCTTGCCCGATCCGGTGGTCCCGGCGATCAACAGGTGAGGCATGGCGGCCAGATCGGCGATGATGGGCTCGCCGCCGCCGTCCTTGCCGAGATACAACGGCAGGTGCTGGCGCTGGGAGGCGTCGGGCGCCTGGGTCATCAGGTCCTTCAGACGGACGATCTCCTTCTCGTCGTTGGGCACCTCAATGCCGATCGTGTCTCGCCCCGCCAGGTGCGGCACGATGCGGACGCCGGCGACGGCCAGGGCGCGGGCGATATCGGTGGACAGCGACGCCACCTGAGAGACCTTCACCCCCGGGGAAAGCGCCAACTCGAACAAGGTGATCACCGGCCCGGTCTGGTAGGCCACCACCTCCGCGTGGACGTTGAAGTCGTTCAACGTCTGCTGCAGGACGACGCGCCGCTGGGTGGCGAGGGCTTCCTGGGTCTGGAGATAGCCGGTCTCGGCATCGGCCAGAAGATCGATCGACGGAAGGACGGCCTGTCCGCTCTTGGCGGGCGGGGCCTCCTTGACCGCAGGCGGCTTGGCTGGGCTCGGTGGCGCAGGCGTCTTGGGGGGCGTCAACGTCGCCGGTGGAACAGCGGCTGCGACGGCTGGCGCGGGGGCGGGCCGAGCAATCGAGGCGGCCTTGACACCAGCAACGGCGCCACTGGCCCCGGTGGCCAACTGGGCCTTACGTCGAAGCAGCGGCGTTTGCCCGGCGAAGTGCGCGAGTTTTCCGCCGGCGGTCTTTGCCGCATGCGGCAACGAGAGCACGAGCTTGTCCGCCGTGAACATCACGCCGATCAACCCGATGCTGCAGACAATCAACCAGGCGCCTTTGACGTGGAACTTGTCCAGAAGCAGCGAGCCGATGGTATGGCCAAGAACGCCGGCCGCACCTTGAGTGACGGTCGTTACGCCACCGGGGTTTCGCAGGTAAATGGCCGTACTGGTCGCCACCACAAGCAGCAGCGTGCCCACCATTCGCCACGGCATGTCGTCGAGTCGACCGCCGAAGACCAGGATCACGGCGGCCCCGGTCGCAAAGAGCAGGCCCATGTAGGCCCCGCCGCCCAGCCAGTATCGCAACGTGTGGGCGACCAACGCCCCCACCTTACCGGCGGCGTTCTGCGTTTTCGCCGGCGGGTACTGCCACGTCGCCCCGTCGTCGGTCGGGCTGTAGCTCAGCAGGCTCATCCACGACAGCAGCACCAGCGCACAAAATGCGAGCACCCAGCCGTATCGCAGGTACCGGCGAGCGGGGCCGATGTCCCCCTGCCGATCTTCGGAAGTGTGATTTTTTTTCTTGGTCGCCATCCGTAGCGTCCATGGGCCCAGCGCTACAAGCCCGTATGTCCGAAGCCCCCTTCGCCGCGCGCCGTTTCAGCCAGCTGATCCACCTCGGCGATTTCGGCGCGGACGACCGCCGCGATCACCATTTGGGCGATACGCATGCCTCGTCTGATCACAAAGTCCTGGAAGCTGATATTAGCCAAGATCACACACACCTCGCCGCGATAGTCAGCGTCAATCGTCCCGGGCGCATTGGGCAAAAGAATCCCATGCTTCAGCGCCAGTCCGCTTCGGGGCCGGATCTGGGCCTCGTAGCCAACCGGCAGGGCCATGAAAAACCCACACGGGATCAGCTTCACCTGTCCCTGACCCAGTGTCACCGAGTTGTCACACGCCGCCCGCAAATCCATCCCCGCTGCGTGGTCCGACATATGCGTCGGCAACGGGATGTCTTCGCAACCTTCTCGGCGACGAATCTGTATGGTTATCGGACTATCCATCCATCTTCCTCCAGCCCAATCAACGCGAACGCTGCGGGCCAATCAGTCGATCTATTTCACCTGTTATATCATCACTTCGCATCAATGTCTCGCCGACAAGGATAGCCTTGACGCCCGCCCCCGCCAGGCGGCGCACATCCTCGGCGGTCCGAATGCCCGACTCGCTCACCAGCGGCACCCCTTCGGCCATGTCGGCCAGGCGAAGCGTGGTGGCGATGTCGACCTCGAACGTGGTCAGATCCCGGTTGTTGATCCCCAGCAGGCTGTATCGCCGATGCGGGAACCCCACCGCCGACCGCACGGCCAGCAGTTCGTCGGCGTCGTGGACTTCCACCAGCGTCGTCATTCGCAGTTCGGTGGACAGGATCATCAGGTCCAGCAGCGCAGCCGGCTTAAGGGCAGCGGCAATGAGCAGGATCGCATCGGCCCCGGCGGCGCGGGATTCGTAGACCTGAATGGGATCGACGATGAAATCTTTTCGCAGGATCGGCAGCGTGACCGCCTCTCGAATGGCCGTCAAATCATCCAGGTGGCCCTGGAAGTAGGGCTGGTCCGTCAGCACGCTCAAGGCCGCAGCACCGCCGGCCTCGTACTGGCGGGCAATGGCCACCGGGTCGAAATCCGGCCGAATCACACCCGCCGACGGCGAGGCCTTCTTAACCTCGGCGATCAGGTTGACCGTGCCGTCAGGGCCCTTCGTGACGGGGGCGAAGAAGTTCCGCGCCCGCGGCGCGGCGCCCGCCCGGGCAGCCCACTCGGCCGGGGCGACCTTCGATCGAAGCGAGGCGACTTCTTTGCGCTTGGTTTCCAGGATCGTGTCTAATATATTCTTCGCCATTATTCTATGTAATCAAGCGGGCGCATAATGATGCCGGTCAATGCCGGCAGCGAAGATCGAACCTTAACGCGATGCGCGGAATGTTGTCAAACGCTTTGTCGATGCTGGCCCAGACGTCAGCCCCAGCCACGCAGCCCAGCAGCGACAGCGATCTGGGCCCGCTGCTGATGGTCCTCGTTCCCGCGGGGATCCTGCTAGGGATCGTGTGGCTGTTTCGCCGAATTGCCTATCCTCGCAAGGTCACCCTTACCCGCACGCCCGGGCGTCCCAACACCCTCCACCCGGTCGTGCTCGTGGTCCTGCTTGGTTTGCTGCTGCTGCTGTGGGACGCATCAGGGTGGTTATGGTCGAACTGGTTCACCGGTCCCCCCAAGTCTCCGGGCCACTACCAGCAACTGGTCCTGACGGCCAATACCGTCCAGGTGCTCTTCTTGGCGATCTGCCTTGCGGTCGCGGCTGTGACATTTCGCCACGGCCTGGCGCGGGGGTTCGGGCTGACCGTGCGCCACTGGCGATACGATCTGCTTCGCGGGGTCATCGCCATGTTGATCGCCCTGCCGATTTGCATCGGGCTGAAGCTGGCGACGTTTGCGATGATCCGTTGGATCTACGCGTCGGACCCCCAGCAGATCGAGCAGCTCACACGCGCCCCCGGCCTGATGGAGGCCCTGAAGGCCCTGGCGGACTTGCCCGCTGCCGATGCCTGGCGGATCGCCGTGGTGACGGCGGCGGTGGTCCTGGCGCCGCTGAGCGAAGAGGTCTTCTTCCGCGGGCTCGTCCAATCCAGCCTCCGCCAGGTGACGGGCCGGCCCTGGGTGGCCATTATCGTTGCGTCGGGGTTGTTCGCCTATATGCACGTCGAATGGGTCAACCGCCCCGCCCTGCTGGCGCTGGGGTTGGTGCTGGGCTACAACTACGAGCGGACAGGACGGCTGATGCCGGCGATCGTGATCCACTCGCTGTTCAACGCGACGTTCATCGCCAATCAATTATTCCAAGGCGAGTAGTCCTGCCGCCCATCGACTGCGCCCAGACACCTCTGGCGATATTCATTTGCCTTTTCGGGGAGGATATGTGATAATAGGAATGCGTTGGTGAGGTCTCCCCCTACCTTGTCGGCGTGTTTTTTTCGGCAAGGTCCAACCCACCTTGTCGAATACGTGGCCCAGCATGGGATCTCCTCCTTGTTGGGCTGCCCCGGGCCTGCTGGCTTTTCTCTCCTTTCGCCGGCAGGTCCTTTTTTTTTTGCGTCGCCCTACGCCGAGGCCGAATCGGTCGTCATGACAAGACTGCGGCCAATTCCGACATCATCGCGTCGCGGTCTACGGGCTTGGGGAAGTAGGCCTGGGCCCCGCACTGAAGGATCCGCTTCTCCGCCTCATCTGAAGGATACGCCGTCACGGCGATCACGACCGTGCTTTGGCTCTCGGTTCTGGCCTTGATGCGTCGGCAGACCTCGAAGCCATCCATTTTCGGCATCTTCAGGTCCAGAATGACGACGTCTGGTTTCGACGTCGCGACGATCTCCCCGGCGGCAAATCCGTCATGGGCGACCAGGACCTCGCACTGCGGATACAGATCATGGATTTCGTCGACAACCCACTTCGCAAAAGACGGCTCGTCGTCGACGACAAGTACGCGAGGGGGTTTGTGGGTCAACTCCGGCGGGATGGGCAACTTCTGCCGGTCAAGAAAAGCGACGAGTTCATGGCTCTCCACGCGCCGATGTCCGCCCGGGGTGCGTCCGGCCTTGAGTTTGCCCGCGTCGATCCAGTTCGACACGGAACGAACGGCGACCCCCAACATGCGAGCAACCGTAGATGTCGAAAGCGTGCTCTTCACTGCCCGACCCTTATGAAAAGCATGGGGACACATTTTAACAACAAGACAACTTGCGGGATTCTAGCAAAGCTCTGACAAAAAGCCAGTATTTGATTGACAATTTCTTTCATGAAATTTACCGGTGGCCAACTTCGCCCTTGATTCTCCCCGCAGCCTGGCCTATAGCCTTGTTATAGATATGCTGTCCGTGTAGGTGCGCTCCGAGCAGGCACAGCATTGGATAGATTTGGGGGTTCAGCGCGGCAAGGATTTTCCGGATTGGTAGGTCCGGCCGGGCGCACGGACACGGGGACTGGGATGTTGTGGGGCATAGGCCCCAAGCGGCTAGCACCGCTGAAGACACATCGGTTGTCACAGAGCACTTTCAGGCGTCCAGATGCTCACGTGAAGGGCTGTGAGCGGGCGATCATGCCCCCCCTGTGAGCGCGGCGGCGCCAACGGCGGCGTGCCTGTGGCGGGAAGGAAGCAACGGATATGCGACTTCCGGCGATGTCACAAAGGATGGCTCGGCGGATCAGGCGATACGGCGCCGCGTTGGTAGCCTTGTCTGTGGGGATCGCGCTGTCTTTCGCGCTGCTGGGCTATTTGCGGTGGCAGGAACGGGACACACTGCAAGGGCACTTCAATGTCGCGGCCTCTGAGCGCGTCGATACAATCCGGATGGAAATTGACCGGCACGCACTCATCCTGCACTCCCTTGCCACCTTCCTGGATGGTCGCGATCGAATGAGCGTAGAAGAGTTCAACAGGTCCGCCACCCATCTGCTTTCGGAGTGCCGATGTCTCCAGGCGTTCGAATGGGCCCCCCGCGTGACGGACCGCCAACGGGAGACATTTGAGACCTCATGCAACTATGAAGGTTGCCGCCGATGTGAGATTGTCGAACGAAATGGTCACGGCCAAATGGTTCGGGCGGCGCGGCGAGATGAGTACTTTCCCGTGACACATATTGTACCGGACGAGGGGCACGCAAGAGCGAGAAAGTTCGACCTTGCCTCGACGGAGGTCCGGCGTAAAGCGCTCGATCGCGCCCGTGATCTCGGCGACGCGGCGATGACCGGGCAAATCACCCTCGCACAGGGGGATGGCGATCAGGTGGGGTGTCTGCTGGTGTTCCCGGTCTATCGGAAAGATATGCTGACCGTCTCGATCCCACAGCGTCGCGAGGCATTGGCGGGCTTTGTGGTGGGGGCGTTTCAATTCAATGACGTGGTCGACTGTGCGTTGAAGCGGCTCCGGCCGTTTGGGATCGATATCCATCTCTACGATCGGTCGGCGCCGGTCGGGAAGCAACACCTCTATGGTCATCTTTCGCGGACACACCCTTCTGCCGGCCCGCGGTCACCGCCCCAAAGAGACGATGCAACTGAAATGATGGCTTACGCCGAGCTGTACGATGTCGGCGGCAGAACGTGGGAGATTGTCTGCACCGCATCGCCGGGCCTGATCGCAGCCAACACGACGTGGCTTCCCTTTGGCGGGCTGGCGGCGGGCCTGGTGTGCACGGGGTTGCTGACGGTCTATCTGGGTAGCCTGACTCGACAGTCCACCCGCAGAGGCCGTCTGCTGGCAAGGGTGTCCAGGACAAACAAGCGGCTGGAGAAGGAAGTGGCCGAGCGAAGGGAGACGGAGAATCGCATCAGAAGCATCGCCAGGTTTCCCTCGGAGAACCCCGATCCCGTGCTGCGAGTGTCGCGGAGCGGAGAGATATTGTACGCCAATGACGCCGGTGGACGGGTCCTCCAGACGCTGAGCGCCGACGTCGGCCAACATGTGGGGCAAGCGTGGCTGGACAGGCTCTTCGACGCCCAGCAGTCCACTGCGAGAAAAGAGATCGACCTTGAACAAGACGGCCAACGTTTCGTATTATCCATCACGCCGGTCGAGGGCGAAGACTACGCCAACATCTACGCCCGGGACGTCACGGAGAAAAAACAGGCCGAGGAAGAGCTTCGCAATCGCGCCCACATCAACCAGATGCTGCTGGACAGCCTGCCCTGCGTGGCGCTGCTGTTGCGGCCGATAACGCGGGAGATCGTCGCCTGTAGTCAGGCCGCCCTCGACGCCGGCGCCGAGGTCGGCAAGACGTGCTGGGCTACCTGGCGGAAGCTCGAACAGCCGTGTCCGTGGTGTCTGGCGCCAGATTTATGGGCCACGGGTGATCCCCAACACAGAGAACTTGAGGCCTCGGACGTCGTTTGGGACGCCCACTGGGTCCCGGTCTCCGAGGAGCTTTACCTCTACTATGCCTTCGACATCACCGAGCGAAGGCAGATGGAACGCCATGTCCGTCAGTCCGGGAAGATGGAGGCCGTCGGCAAACTGGCCGGGGGAATCGCTCACGATTACCGTAACCAGTTGGCCGTCATCCAGGGATTCGGGGAAATGCTCGATCGCCGGTCGCTCGTCAACGAGGAGGGCCGCGACAAGCTGCAGGAAATTCTCGGCGCCGCCGAAAGGTCGACGAAGCTGGTCGCCCAGTTGCTGACCTTCAGCCGCGAAAGCTCCCTGAACCCGCGCGTCGTCCGCCTGAAGAACGTCGTCTCTGAGCTAAACCAGATCCTGCCGTCGATATTGGGCGAACACATTCGTGTGTCGACCACCTCAGGCGATGCCCCTGCCGCTCGTGTCGATCCAATCGCCCTGGAACAGGCGATGATGAATCTGGTCATCAACGCCCGCGATGCCATGCCCTTCGGCGGCGACCTGACGATCGCCACAGACTGCGCAGAGGTAGATGCTCAGATCGCCGCGCGGTATGAGGGCATCTCTGCCGGGCGGCACGCCATGCTGACCATCAGCGACACCGGCGTGGGAATGGACGAGACGACCCGCTCGCACGTGTTCGATCCATACTTCACCACCAAGGGGCCTGGCGAAGGCACGGGGTTGGGACTGGCGATGGTGTATGGCTTCGTCACACAAAGCGGCGGATTCATCGACTGCCAAAGCCGGCCCGGCGAAGGAAGCGTCTTCCGCCTGTACTTCCCAGCCGCCGCGGAGGCCGTCGACGCCCCCCCAGCCGCCAAGACAATTGGAACTGTCCTGGGCGGCTCGGAAACAATCCTGGTGGTCGAGGACGACGAGCCTGTTCGGCAGGTCCTCGTGGAATCGCTGCGCGAAGCCGGCTACCGCGTCCTCGAAACTGCCAACGCCGCCGAGGCCCTGCCCCTCGGCGAGTACTATGAAGGCCGGATCGACATGCTCGTCACCGACGTCATCATGCCCGGCAAGGACGGTGTCGCCCTGGCCGATCGCGTTCGCAGGATCAGGCCGAAGATCGCCGTTCTGTACGTGACCGGCTATGGCGGCAAGGAACTCGCCCGCCACGGCCTGCCGGATAAGGACACCCACCTGCTCATCAAGCCGTTCCGCCACGAAGAACTGTTGATCCGGGTCCGCCAGGCCCTGGAGGCACCGCAGTATCAGTCCGTCGACCCCAATCCGGAGTCCCGGGTGAGTACGAAATATGACGCTGATGGGGGTGGTTAACTCCGGGGACGTGAACGGCCCCGCCACGTGACGCACCGGGGTGGCTAGCACCTGCCAAAGCCGATGACCACGACATCGGGCCGATCAAGGGGCCTGCCGGTAAAAGAGTTAATTTCCGCAAAATTGGATCGCCCATAAACATGCCGGCAGTTTCGTCCGAAATAGATCAAGGAGGCCGTTCGTCCCGCGAGAACCAAGACTTGGCGTAATGACCAACGATTGATGACGTGAGGGTAACCGTTTTTCAGGACTGTACTTGAAAGACGAGGAATACTACTGATGTTCTTGGGTCCGCCTCGGCCTCACTGAGACCATGCGGCACAGGCCGACGGAGACCTGCCGGAGGCGACGATTAGCCACGTTGAGCCGTATGCTCTGGCGCTGGGACATTGGAAGGGAAAAATATGCGAATGGGCGGCAAGACGTCACCGGAGGGCTGGCGCTTCCTGTGGGGCTCGAAGCGTCGACGGATTTCTTCCATCCCGGGGCAGGCCAACTACGTTCGAATGCGCGTGCTGCTGCCCTTGATGTGCGCGATCGCTGGGCTGATCGTCGCCTTTGCCGTCGCTCTCTACATCATGAAAAGGATCGAAATCCGCAAGGATTGCGAACAGGTGTTTTCCTCCATCCCCGGGGCGTTGGGAGCAGAACTCGACCGGGACACCAGGATGATGACAGACATCCTCGACATGGTCGCCAGGGACAAGGGGTTCCGCTCAGCGTTTCTGGCCGGCGACAGGGCGTCACTCCTGGAGCAGGCCTCACCGATGTTTGAGAGCCTTCGTAAACAACACCGGATTACGCATTTCTATTTTCTTCGGCCCGACCGCGTCTGTTTCCTGCGCGTGCACCAACCGGATCGGCACGGCGACACGATCGACAGGCTGACGGCCATCGAGGCCCAAGAGACTGGGAGGTCGTCGTATGGACTGGAGCTGGGTTCGTTGGGCACGATCGCGCTGCGAATGGTTCGCCCTTGGTACCACGATGGGACTCTCATCGGGTACATCGAGCTGGGTGAAGAAATCGAACACATCACCGAGCACCTGTGCGATCTGTTTGGGATTGAGGTCTACGTTGCCATCCACAAGGATCTTCTCGACCGCACGGACTGGTCGATCGGGATGCTTATGCTTGGCAGGGAGACCGACTGGGACCAATTTCCTTCTTCCGTGATCACGAGCCAGACCCTCCCGGAAATACCGGAAGGGCTGGCGAACTACATCAGCAAGGACCATCACGATGATTCCATGACCAGCGATGTGGAAGTGTCTCTGGCTGGGCAGACCTACCGCGTTGGCTTTTGGGAACTGAAAGATGTCGCAAGTAGAGAAATCGGCGACCTGATCATCCTGCGCGATGTGACGTATACGCACGCGACGTTCAGCAGAACGATGTTGGTTGTTGCCCTGATCAGCCTTTGCGTGGGGGGTACGCTGTTCGCGCTCTTTTCGATCTTCCTTCGACGGGTCGATCATTCTCTTGTCGCCAAGACATCCGAACTCCGAACGGAAATCGACCGGCGAAAGCAAGCCGAGGCCGACGTTCACAGGTCGAGAGACTTCCTGCGCACCATCATCGATGCAACGCCCGACGCCATGCTTGTCATCGACAGAGACCACCGGGTCGTCCTGGCCAACCAGGCCGCGCACGATTTGATTGGCGGGCGAGACCCCGTCGTCGAAGGCATGACCTGCCATCAGGTCTTTCACGGCCGCGACCTCCCCTGCCTCGGCCAGGACGAGCCATGTCCCTTGGAGCAGGTCGTGGCGACCAAGGCGCCGGTGACTGTTGTCCACACCCACTGCGACGCAAGCGGCAACGAACGCGACGTCGAAATCACCGCCGCACCGATCTTCGATGAAACCGGGGACGTCATCCAGATGATCGAGGCCTGTCGAGACATCACCGACCGCCTCCGGGCCGAGGAGCAAATCAGGGACTTGGCCAGGTTCCCCGACGAAGATCCCAATCCGGTCCTTCGCATTGCCTCCGGGGGCGGGGTCCTCTATGCCAATAAGGCGGGTGTGACGCTCCTGGATGCGTGGGGGTGCGGCCCGGACACGCTTGTCACGGATCGCTGGCGCGAACTGGTCCTGGATGCGCTGGCGTCCGAGCAAAGCCAACAGGTGGAAGTTGTCTGCCGCGAGCAGATGTTCTCCCTCGTCCTTGCGCCGGTGGTCGACAGCAACTACGTCAACGTTTACGCCTATGACATCACCCAGCGAAAACGAGCTGAAAACGAGGGCGCAAAGCTCGTCTGGAAACTGGGGGAACGCCTCAAGGAACTCCAATGCCTCTATGGCCTGAGCAGCCTGGTCAGAAACTCCGAGACCTGGGAAGAGGCCCTGTGGGAACTGGTCTATCTGATTCCGCCGGCGTGGCAGTACCCCGACATTACGTGTTGCCGCATCCGTCTTGAAGGCCGGGAGTATGTCTCCGAGCCGTTTATGAGCACCTCCTGGCGCCAATCGAGCGATCTTGTCGTCAACGGCAGGCCCGTCGGGACGATCGAGGTGTTCTACACGCAGCAGCGCCCCGAAGCGGACGAGGGGCCGTTCCTCATGGAGGAACGTCGCCTGATCGACACCCTGGCGGCCAATCTCAGCCAGGCGGCTCAGCGCAGAGAAGCTGAAAAGGCCGTCGCGGACCTGGCCCGTTTCCCCGACGAGGACCCCAGCCCGGTCCTTCGGATCGCCGCCGATGGGGCCGTCCTTTATGGCAATGACGCCAGCGGGCCTTTGCAGGAAGCGTGGGGCTGTGGTCCGGAGGCGCCTGTGACGGGGCAATGGCATCGCCTGGTTCGCAACGCCCTGGAGTCGAACCAAAGTCAGTCGGCGGAAGCGCAATGCGAAGGAAGTACCTACCATCTTGTCTTCGCGCCCATCGCCGAAAGCGATTACGTCAACGTCTATGCCCACGACATCACCGAACGCAAGAACGCCGAGCAAGACCTGCAGGACGTGAACGCGCAGCTTGAGGGTCTTGTGATGACGGATCCGCTGACGGGGCTTCGCGATCGCCGCTATTTCGGCGAGATGATCGAACATGAACTGGGGGAAATGCAGCGATACGGAGGGGAACTTGCCCTGATGATGCTTGATGTCGATCATTTCAAAGCCGTCAACGACACCTACGGGCATCAATTTGGCGACAAGGTGCTGATCGAGGTGGCCAAGTTGCTGTTCGCCGAGGCGCGCCGTGCCGATTTCGTCGCGCGTTGGGGTGGGGACGAGTTCGTTGTCCTCATGCCCCATACCCCCCTGGAGGCCGCTGCCGCCGCTGCCGATCGAATCCGTGAAAAAGTCTCCGCCACGACGATCTCTGACGGCAAGCAGGCCGCCCGCATCACCGTCAGCGCCGGCATCGGCGTGATCGATGCCACCGAAGGCAAGAACGCCTCGGGCTTGTTGCGACTGTCCGACGACGCGCTCTACGCGGCGAAGCACTCGGGGAGGAACTGTACGCGAACGTGGAAGGACATCCAACAGGGCGCCCCCCCGACCGATGACAACGCCCCGGACGCCGGCCGCGTGGAAGAACTGCAATTGCAGATGGCCGAGCTAAAACACCGCGCGAGGGAAGTGTCCGTCCAGGGCATTTGGACCCTGATTCAGGCCCTCGAGGCCCGCGATCCCTTCACACGAGGTCATGCCGAGAATGTCACGCGCTACGCCGTCGGCATCGCCGAAACGATGGGCCTCGAGCCGGCGAATATCGAGGTCCTTCGTTGGGCATCCATGGTCCACGACATCGGCAAGATCGGCGTGCCCGACGATATCCTGAAAAAGAAGACACCGTTTACCGAATGGGAACGGGGCCAGATGCAATCGCACGTCCTCACGGGCGTCCGCATTCTCCAGGAGATGCGGCTTCTCGAGTCGGAAATCCCACTTGTGCGATGCCACCACGAGCGCTGGGACGGAAAAGGATACCCCCAGGGCCTCGCGGGCTCGGCCATCCCGATCAGTTCGAGGATTATGGCCGTCGCCGACACACTGGATGCGATCACGTCGGAACGTGTCTACCGCAAGGGCCGCGATCTGTCGACGGCGCTGCAGATCATCGCGGATGAATCGGGCAAGAAGTTCGACCCGCTGGTGGTGGATGCGCTCATTCGCTGGGTCACGGCCGTCAGGGTCGGCCGCCAGTGTGAGGGCGCCTTGACCGCCAAAGAGCTTCTCGAGACAAAAATGGATGCGGCGGAACTGAGTGCAGACCCGGTGACGGACCAGCCTGATGTCGCCGCCTGACATGGAGACAGACACATGAAACCATTGCTTCCCATAACTCATGTGCCTTTAATACGATCGAGTAAGCACGCGTTCGTTTACATTGTGCTGACGCTTGTCGTTTGCGAGGCCGCCATCATGGGGGCGCTTCATCTATTTGACCTTCGAGGCCCCTGGGTTATCGTCCTGGACCCCATTCTGCTGGCCTTGATGAGCACGCCTCTGCTGTACCAGCTCCTGGTTGTTCCTCTGGCCGAACATCTCCGAGATCAGCGGCGAGCCACAGCCCGAATCCAGCGCCAACAGAAGATGCTCGAAGCCATCTTCCGGGCCGCGCCGTTCGGACTGCTGCTGCTCGACAAGGATCTGACCATCACACGAGTCAACGACGTCGCCGCAAAGCTGGCTGACAAGACCCCATCGGAAATGACTACTGTCCAGCCTGGCGAGGGATTCAACTGCATCCATGCACACGACGATCAGCAGGGCTGCGGCCACGGGGAGATGTGCCAAGTGTGTCCGATTCGCAACGCCCTGCAGAGCGTCCTGGAGGCAGGACAGTCGGTCCGCGAGCTTGAGGTCCGACCGACCCTCCAGCTCGGCCGATCTCGGATCAATCCGTGGCTCGAGATCACCGCGGTCCCCATGCCGATTGACGGAGACACCCACGTGCTGGCGACGATCATCAACATTGCCGAGCGCAAAGAGTGCGAAGAACGCGTAGCCCAAACGCACCGCGAGCAGGAGCGGATCAACCGGCTGATGATCGGGCGCGAACAGCGGGTCCTCGAACTGAAGAAGCAGGTCAACGGCCTGCTGGCCAACATGGGCAAGAACGAGGCGTATGAAACAACCGCGTAGAATCCTGGGCTGTATCGCGCGGAGTCGCTTTCGAGGGAAGATGCCATGAAGAGCATAGGGACAAAAGTCGCCATTATCGTCGGTGTCCTTCTGGCCGTCGTATCCATCTTTGCCGTCTATGAGAGGTGGACGACCTGTCGTGCACACAACGAAACCATGCTGGACAGACAAGCAGCCTTGGCGCTGGAGTTCGATCTGGCGATCCGCAGCTATGTCGCCGATGAAATTCGCCCGGCCATGGAGAAACGAATCCACAAGGGAGAGTTCATCCCCGAGGCCATGTCCACCTCCTTCGTTGCCCGCAGTATCTTCGACCGGGTCGGTGACAAGTTCCCCGACTACTTGCTGAAGTTCTCATCGGACAACCCAAGGAACCCGGCCAACATGGCCGGCCCCGACGAACAGAAGGTCCTCGAGTACTTCAGGGCCCACCCCGAGGCTTCCAAGTGGACTGGTGAGATCGATGTGAACGGTCGCCAATACTACGCGCATTTCGCTCCCCGACGGATGAAAGAAAGCTGCCTTCGCTGCCACGGCGACCCGGCCGACGCTCCCGCCGGCCTAGTCCAGCACTACGGCGACAGCGCCGGTTTCCATCGCAAGGTGGGGGATATCGTCGCGTTGGACACCGTCGCCATTCCGCTCGATCAGATCCAAGCCGCGCTGACGAGGGAAGTCCTCCAGGAGTCCGGGATCATGCTCGCGGCGATCGGCATCATCTTTGTCGGGGTGATTCTCACCCTTCGCTACATCGTCTTGCGGCGGCTGAGCATCATCAGTGCCCATGCTTCACGCCTCGCCGACCAGCCCGATATCGCCGCTCTCCGCCCGGTCGAGGTCCGGGGAAACGACGAAATCGGCACCTTGGCCTCCGGCTATAACGCGATGCTGGCCAAACTACAGGGCCTGTACGGGTCCATGGAGGACACGGTCCACCAGCGGACGGCCGAACTGACCGAGAGCAACGACCTGCTCAAGACACGCGCAGAAGAGCTCGACAAGAGTCACCGGATCATTCTGAGCATGATGGAAGACACCCAGACGGCCAACGAGAACGCGCAGCAGGCCAACCAGGATCTCCAAGAGGCCCTCGAACACTCCAGGCGCCTCGCCCTCGAGGCCGAATCCGCCAATGTCGCCAAAAGCGAATTTCTAGCCAACATGAGCCACGAAATCCGCACACCATTGACGGCCATCCTCGGTTTCACCGACATGCTGATGGAGCCCAATCACTCCGGGGCCCAACAGAAGGAATGGCTCCACGTGATCTCGCGCAACGGCAACCACCTGCTGATGCTGGTCAACGATATTCTCGACCTGTCCAAGATCGAAGCCGGCAAGCTCACACTTCTGCCGCAGCGGTGCGACCTCTGCGCCGCCATCAGCGAAGTCGCCAGCATGATGCGCGTCCGAGCCGAACAGGCCGGCCTGTTCCTGTCCATGGAGTACTGCACCGAGATCCCCGAGACGATCCTTGCCGACGGCGCCCGCTTGCGGCAGGTGCTCGTGAATCTGACCGGAAATGCCCTGAAGTTCACCCGCCGCGGCGGCGTCCATATCGCCACCTCGTTCCTGCCGGCCTGGCACGACGATCAGCCCGCAATTCAGATCAAGATTGTCGACACCGGCATTGGCATCGCGCAGGAGCACGTGGAGCATCTGTTCGATTCCTTTTACCAGGTCGATGCATCCAGCTCGCGAAAGTATGGCGGGACAGGCCTGGGACTGGCCATTACCCACCGGATTGTCGAGATGATGGGCGGTGAGGTGGCCGTCACGAGCAAGGCCGGCAGCGGCAGCACCTTCACTGTCACAATCCCCACCGGGCCCCTCGACGGGGTCGCGATGCTGGACCAGCCCAGCGAGGCGGTTCGGGACATGCCGGACAGCGAATTATGCCCGACCCTCGCGCACAGCCTGGAAGGGGTCCGAGTTCTGGTCGCCGAGGATGGCCCGGACAATCAGAGACTCATCGAGGCCCTGCTCAACAAGGCCGGCGCCGAGGTCGAGATGGTTCCCAATGGGGTCCTCGCCGTCCAACGAGCCTTGGCCGAGCCCTTCGATCTGATCCTCATGGACATGCAGATGCCGGAAATGGACGGGTATCAGGCCACCCGCACGCTCCGCAGCAAAGGCTACGACCGTCCCATTATCGCCCTGACCGCTCACGCACTGGCCGATGACTGTGACAAGTGTCTGACGGCCGGCTGCACGGCCTACTTGGCCAAACCGATCGACCACAACCGGCTGCTCGATGCCGTCGCCACCTGTAGCGGCGCCCACAGCATGCCGATGTCGGAGAGTGCGCCCCCCCCTGCCCCCTCGGCTCAACAGGCCGCTTCGCAGTTCGCCGATGACCCGGCGATGACCGACATCCTCGAACCATTTGTCCACGGCCTGGCCGGCCAAGTGGACGGCATGCGACAGGCGCTGGCCAGCGGGGTGTTCGATGAAGTCAGGGCGCTGGCGCATCAACTCAAAGGCAGCGGGGGAAGTTACGGCTATCCCACAATCACCGAGATCAGCACGCGGCTGGAGAACGCCGCCAAGATAAATGACCTGGAAGACGCACAACTGGTCCTGGCCGAACTGGACACGTTTTGCCAAGTCGTCGCCGACGTCTGGCGGCAGCAGCAATTTTCCGAAAGGGCCGAATCATGAAAGTCCTGATCATTGACCACGATGAGGCGTCCGCGGCTGTCGCCAGAAAACGCCTCAGTCAAGAACATATCGAGGTGCTGTGTGCACATGACGGGCAGGACGGTCTGACAATGGCCGCCGCGACGAAGCCCGACCTGATCCTCCTGGATGTCAGCCTGCCGCGGGTGTCCGGTTTCGATGTATGCAGACGTCTCAAGTCACAGCCGGACCTGGCTGCGATCCCCATCATCTTTCTGGCCTCAGCCGATGATGCCGACGAAAGGGCCCGCGGGTTGGAACTGGGCGCCGTGGACTACATCGCCAAACCGTTCGACGATGTCGAACTCGAGGCGCGCGTCAAAGCAACATTGCGCACGAAGCATTTCGCGGACATGTTGTCCGAATACGCCGAGGTGGACCCGCTGACAGATCTTCCCAATCGCCGGGCGATGGCCAGACAGCTCCGAAAGGAATGGGCCTGCCTGCGCCGAAAGGGCCCGCCGTTTTCCTTCATCTTGCTGGACCTGGATCATTTCCAGGCCATCATCGATCGACACGGCCATATCGCCGCCGATAGGGTGCTCAAAGAGGTCGCTCGGGTCATCTCCAGCCAGTGCCGCCGACTCGACACGCTCTCCCGCTATAATGGGCAGGAGTTCGCCATCCTCCTGCCAAATGAAACCGTCGCCAGCGGAAACCGAGTGGCCGAGCGATGCCGCCAAGCCATCGAGCAGATGTCCCTCCATCTCAAAGACGGCGACATCCACGTCACCGCCAGTTTGGGGGTGGCCGACACGACCGGGGCCGAATCGTTGCAGGGCCTGATCGAAATGGCCGACCGATCGCTTCACGAAGCCAAGGCCGCCGGACGAAACACCGTCCGCTGCGCCAACTATCCCCTCGCAGCATAACAAAGCAGCCTCGTGCGAGAACACCGGGCAGACCATCCTGGGTTGATCGGGACCGGTCCATTTATCGACAACCTTCGTCGTTGCCGCCACCCACGGCTACTGTAGCGTGAAGGCGACGCCTTTTCGCAGTTCGTCGGCGTCGAGCTTGCCCAGTTCTTGCCCGTTCCCGCGGATGAGATAGGCCCCGTCGGCGAGCCGGCCGAACTTCACCACCAGCTCGCGCGGCTGGGTGTAAGGCGACGGCAGTTTCGCCAGGTTGGATTCGATCAGCAGATCGACCGTCTCGCCCGACCAGGCGACCACGCACGCACTGACGCCGTCGATGCCGACGGCCAGTTTCGACTCGCCGTCGATCCAGACGTCGCCGAAGCGTTTGTGCAGGTCGGCGGCGCTGGTCATGCCCCCGCCGGCCTCCCAGTTGAAGCCGCTGTATCCGCCGACGGTGTCGGTGGGCCCGCAGTGGTAGACATTCTCGGGCGCCTTGCCGGGCCAGCCGTCGGGGCCCTGCCCGACCGTGGTGACATTGATCCCGTTGGCGTGGTTCTCTTCCATGTCCATCAGGGCGAAGCTCGCCCGGGCGGCCGCGACCGCCCGCTCAAGGTACTCCAGGTTGCCGGTCGCCTGGTAGTAATCGGCGTAGGTATGGACGAACCGGGCCTGCCGGCCGTCGTTCCACTCACCGTCGGTGTTCATCACGCCGAACCCGCCGTAGAGGTTGCCCAGGTAGTACGACGGCGACCAGACCTGGTGATACAGGCTCAGCAGGTCCAGTACGAACAGCCCGCGGTCGAGCCAGTACTGATCGCCCGTCAATTTGTACAGGGCCAGGAACTGATCGGCCGCCCACTGCACCGCCAGGTTGTTCTGCGGCGGCTGGCCGCTGACGGGGTCGATCCATGTGATCGGCTTGGGGCTGCAGGAGTAGAACGTCTCGAAGTCGTAGAACTTCTGCGTGGAGACCACGTGGATGTCGACAAATCGCCCGGCCGCCAGGGCCGCTTCCTTGAGGCGCTCGTCGCCGGTCAGCGCCGCCGCTTTGGCCAGCACCGCCCCGCTGATCGCGCTGGTGCCGGATTCCAGCAGATGCTTGAACGGCTTGAGGTTCGCGTCCAAGTACGTCGCCACCGCACCCGAGGGGAGCTGATTGTCAGCCAGGAAGTTGGCGTAGCTCGTGACCCGAGCGACGAAGTCCTCATCGCCGCCGAAGTGCTCATGCCAATAGCACATCCACCAGGCGGTCACGCCCATGGCTGCGGTATCGTAACCGTTGAGGTAGTCGGCGGCGCGGGTGGTCCAGTGCAGTGAGCCCTCGAACTGCTTGGCGGCGAAGTTGTAGATGCACTTGAAGGCGCCGTCTTTGCCCGGCGAGGACAGAATCATATTACGAATGCCGTCGGCGACGCCGCGCAGATCCGCATCTCCCCAGCGGTCGCCGTAGTGACGCATGCCGAAGCCCATCACCAGGTCGTTTTCCCAGGCGTGGAAATTCGCCCCGTGTCGGTACTCGTTGTTGATGCCGGCGCACTCCTTGCCGTCGATGGTCGTCCTGGCCAGCAGCCTCGGCAGTTCGTGCACGTAGGCGTACTTTCGGCCGTAGTCTTCCAGCGGCAAGACCTGTGGGAGGCCCTTGGCGAGATTGGGCGAGCCGTAGCGCTGCCAGAGGGTGTCGTTGACGCGGCGGCAGACTTCTTCCGGCCCGTCGGATTCGCCGAGCAGTAGATCGAACCCGTAGCTCAGATCGCCCGGCGATAGGATGACCTGGTCGGCCGGGCTGTGCTTGTAGTAGACGTGCAGGTACGGCCGCCACGTGCAGAAGCCGTAATACAGCCGCGGCGACTGGCCGGCCGGGAACGGTTCTTCGCCATAGTTGTGCCACCCCGCTCGCCGCAGGTCCATCGCGTGACGGATCGTGGGCCGCGATTCTTCCAGCAGGTCAATGTCCGGCAGGAGTGCGGCGTATAGGCCGTTGCCTTGCACGATCGTCGCCGGCGAGCGGAAGACGTGATCGCCGACGACGTCATCCTGGGCCCGGTGCAATGTGGGGATCCAGGCGAACTCCAGCGGCTCGGCCACGTTTCGGCCGACGCCGTCGGGAACGAATAACAGGCAGCTCATCAGCTTCGACAGGCCCTGTTCGCTGCAGCCCGTCGTGGTGTGCGTGACTTTCACGCGAACGGTCCGGTCGGTCAGGCTCACGCGCTGCGTGACGATGAACATCGGCTTGCCCGGCCCCCAGAACGATATCGTCCCTCGCAACACGATCTCGTTGCCGTCGCCCGACAGCTCGCCGTCGCTGAAGAAGCCCTGATGCCGCAGGTCGTCATCGTACGGATGGGTCTCCATGATCGGATCGAGCACGAAGCCGTCCTCGCCGCTTGTGGGCACATTATGGCCGAGCGCATTCAACCCCGTCGACAGCACCGTCCGCCAATCGTCCCCGCCGCGATGCTGGAAGAGAAGGCACCACGATTCCCCGACCTTGTCGGCCTGGACGCGAAGCGCGCCGTTTTCGATCACGAGCGGTTCAGCAGCAGCCATGACTATCTCCTGTTCACCTGAACTGGGGCCAATGCCTCTGAAGCATCCCTTGCCCATCTTCAGCAACAGCGGCAATCATAGGCCGTCGGGCATAACGTTGCCAATGGCTTCGTGATACCGGCGACTATGGCAGCAGCCGGTGAGCGGGAAAATTTCGACGCGAGCACCGCATCGCAACGGCTCGCACGGCCTCCAGAGGATGAAGCGGGAACGCCCTGCTTTCGAGACGCTGCGAAATAAAGCAGCCCCATGCTGAGAGCACGGGGTTGGGTGATGGGCGATACAGGGCTCGAACCTGTGACCTTGCGGGTGTGATCCGCACGCTCTAGCCAACTGAGCTAATCGCCCGAAGTCGGTGCATTATACTCACGCGCCTGCCGGGTTCAACCGTTTTGCCCAATCGGTCCGCCGATCATTATTCCGTTGGGAGGGCATGCCTGACTTCTTGCACGAGGGTCAAGAGGATCGGCCTCATGTCGTCAGCCAATTGCGCATTCCTAGCCTTGTCGACGGAGGACGATTGCGACAGCAAATGGCGAGTGTATGTGCCATACATCGGGCCGGAGCAGGACACCATGAATCTGTCCCCCAAGCTCCATGCACGAAGCTCCACATTCTCGCTTGTCCAGCCCTCGAGGATGGAGGCGTGCTGTGGCAGGGCCTCCCGCAGACGTTCGAGAAAGGAGGGACTATCAAGGCGGCGCTGAACGTCGGGAATGTTCTCTTTCCAAACGCCCCCTTCCCACCACGTAACAATGTGCTCTCGCGGCCACTGTATCGGCAGTTCGATATTCAGGTGGTACTCGGAAGGAACATCAAATGTACCAAGCGATCTAACGACCCGCATGACGAGCAGCGCAACAATCAGAAGCACAAGAGCGACGGCAACGGAAGTCTTTCGCTTCATGAGGGGCTCCTTTCAATCCGCTCCCTTCGCATAGGTATCCAGGACCTCCAGCGTCTCGGCGAAATCGGCGGGCCAGGGGGCTTGGAGCGTCATCGGCTCGCCGGTGCGCGGGTGGCGGAACTCGATGGTGTGGGCGTGCAGCGCCTGGCGGATGATGAGGGGGCCTTCGGCGACGTCGTGGCGGCCTTCGAGCTGGCTGCGATAGAGGGGCCCGCCGCCGTACATCTTGTCGCCGACGATGGGGTGGCCGATGAAGCTCGCGTGGACCCGCAATTGGTGCGTTCGCCCGGTCTTCGGATAAAACTCCACGAGCGTGAACGACATTCGGCTGCGCCCGACGTTCGCCAGCCGCCGTAAGACCTTGTAACGCGTGACGGCCTCCTTGGTCGCCACCGGGTACGGGCGGCCCGTCTTGCGGTGGACGGCGTATTTCTCGCGAATCTTCGGATGCTTGCCGATCGGCGCGTCGATCACGTCCTCGTCCAGCGGCATCAGCCCGTGAACGATGGCGGTGTAGGTCTTGGTGATCTTGCGGTGCTCGAACTGCCATCCCAGCCGCCACAGAGCCAGTTCGCTCTTGGCGACCAACATGACGCCCGTCGTGTCGCGGTCCAGCCGGTGAACGATACCGGGACGAAAGGCCTCGCCGCTGTCCGGCAGCTCACAAATATCGCGCCAGTTCGTCTTGAAGTAGTACGCCAGCGCATTGACGAGCGTGCCGGTCCAGTTTCCTCGGGCCGGGTGGACGATCAGGTTCGCCTGCTTGTTCACGGCGATCAGGTCATCGTCTTCATAGACGATCTCCAGCGGGATCGGTTCGGGCGGGATCTCCTGCGGCTTGATGATCGGCAGCATCATGTCGATCGAGTCGCCGGCGGTGATCTTGTAGCTGGGCTTGACGATCTGGTCGTTGACGGTGACGGCCCCTTCGCGAATATAGCTCTGCAGGGCCGTGCGGGAAACGTCCTTGCCCAGTCGTCCCGAGAGATACTTGTCCAGCCGGCGGCCGGGCAGGGCGCGGCGGATGTCGATGCGCACGTGCCGCAGGCCGTCGGCTTCCGCCTCGGCGGCCGTTTCAACGACCTCCAGCCCGCTATCGGGCTCGGGCGGCTGCGGTTGATCGTTATCCCGGGCGTCGCTCATGGCCGTTCATGGGTATCGGCGTCGTGTCCTCGGCGGACGATGACGAAAACAAAGCCGCAACCCCAGGCTTGCAGCAGCGCGTCGCGCAGCGGCGGCCTGTGATCACGGCTTGCCGTGTAATCGTATGGTTCGACGCGTGCTAGCCCAGCAGCGTCAGGGCCACTTCGGCGGCACTGGCGGCATCAGCGGCGTAGCCGTCGGCGCCGATCTCATCGGCGTAGTTCTGCGTGACCGGAGCGCCACCGATCATGGTCTTGGTCGATACGCCGGCGTCTTTGATCGCCTTGACGATCTCGCTCATCTGCGGCATCGTGGTCGTCAGCAGTGCGCTCATCGCGCACACGCCCGCGCCGCTTTCCTTGCAGGCCTCGACGAACTTCTCGGGCGACACATCGGTTCCGACGTCCACAACCTTCAGCCCGGCGCCTGTGAACATCATACCCACGAGGTTCTTGCCGATATCGTGCAGGTCGCCCTTGACCGTGCCAATAACGACCGACCCGACGGGCTCGACACCCGCTTCGACGAGCTTCGGCTGAAGCACATCGAGGCCGGCGTGCATTGCGCGGGCGGCAATCAGCACCTCAGGCACGTACACTTCGTTCGCCTTGAACCGTTTGCCGATGACGTTCATACCCGCGATCAGTCCCTGCTCCAGGACGTCCTTGGGCCCAACGCCTTCGCTAAGCGCCGCTTCGACCAACTCACTCACCTTGTTGCGGTCGCCCTTGATCAGTGCATCAGCCAATGCTTGCAAGTCTGCCATGCCAGCTACCTCCACCTGTCTCGTGACGGCGGCCTGTGCCACCTCGTCAACGTTTGTCTTTGACGGTCACCCGGTCAGACCGCCGTGGTTCGTGTGATTAGAGCGGAAATCTATCTCGCAAAGTCGGCATTGTAAACGTCTTTTCGCCAGAATCATCCAAATAATTTCCCGCCGCCGGGCCACGTGGAAATCGGCCCGCACTGGCGGATGTCTTTACGGAATCGGCTCGGGAGCGAAGTCGGGAACCATTGCCCGCGCCGGCGGGGCCAGGGAGGGCGGCATCGTCGGCGGCGCCATGCGGGCCTTCTTGCGCAGATCCGGCAGCGAAAGCATTCGCTGCGCTGCCAGAACCGTCGCCGGCGTCCCTGCCGCACCTTCGATAGCCAATGCGGCCTCATAATGTTGCCGAGCCCGCGCGAACTCGGCCGGCCTGCCGAACGCCGTCAGGTTCTCCGACACGGTCGCCAGACCGACGTGCGCCTTGGCCAACAGGATGGGAAAATCGCTGAAACGGTCGACCACCCGCTGATAATGCTCAGCCGCCTGCCCCATCGCTTGGGTCGGCGGGACCGACGAGCCGCCCAGCATCACCTCGCGGAGCCCCTCGTCGCCCAGCGTGATCGACGCCATCGCCGCAATCCGCCGGTCGGTGCTCTGCTCGGTCAGTGCCTCGAGACGGGCTCGGCGGTCCTCGGCCGTCAAAGACCGATCGCTTAGCGTCGCCTCGAACTCAAATTCAGCCGCGTGTTGCCGCCTGTTGGCGCGTTGATGAAAGAACATGACAGCCATGAACACCACCGCCGCAATAATCACGCACCAGAAAATCGTGTTGCCGTGCTTGCGGAAGAACGAAATGGTTTTCGCCAGTTCGTTGTCCAGCGTGTTATGTTCCAACTCGTGGCGTCGCTCGGCTTTCATACCAATCAGGCTTTCCTGCTATGGGGCCGCCGGTTTCCCGTCCGAGGGGAGGGCCGGTTCCATCGGCGCCGCCACGTGAGAACTCGTCCAGATCACCTGCACCGAAATGTAGGTCGGACTGATCCAACTGCCGGCCCCATTCACCGTCAACAGGCATTCTTCCGAGCCTTTTCGGAAAATCAGAATATATGAGCCCTGGGCGAACCGATCGGTCACCAGTTGCCAGCGTGAGTTGGGCATGTACTGGCGGTAGAACCGCGCGACCGAGAATTTATTCGCCCGGCCTTTGTACAGGTAGTCGATCATGCGCGAGTCACCGGCGGCGACGTGCCGGCTGCGACTCTCGACCAGATGAAAGCCCAGCGGCAGCGGGACGTCGGGAATGGCTGCATCGAGACTGGGCAGCAACATCCCGGTGTCTGCCAGCTCCTGGTCGCCGGGGCCGATCGGGTTCTTGCCGTTACATCCACCCAGAATCAGAAAGCACGCAACGGCCAGTGTCGTGATAACTCGTTGCCTGTTCATCGCTAGCTCCCTAGGGGCTGGCCGCGACCCTGCGCGGCATTCAAACCGACGCTAGGGTTGCCGATTCCAAAGGGCTTGTCAAGCCCATTCGCCGGGACCGGGCCGCGATACGTCGATGATAGCGAAGATTTAATATTGTCAAACCGTCTATCGAAACGTAGGGTAACGCGACCCAGCCGTCTTCTTGGTCGCTGCATTCGTCATGGAGAATCGCCGTGATCGTTGTGTTGAACCTGTTCGACATCATTCCGGGCCGCCAGCACCAGTATGCCGAGTACCTTCGCCGCGTTCAACCCATTCTCGATCGCTACGGCGCGTCGGTCGTGCTGTACGGCCTGACGCGGATGATCTACATGGGCAAATGCACACAACAGTACTGCGGCCTGATCGGCTACAACAGCCTTCGGGACCTCCGCACGCTGTCCCACGACCCCGAATTCGTCGAGATTCGCCCCTTGCGGGACAAGTCGACTACCAATTACGTGCTGACGGCCGTCGAGGCGTTTGGCTGCCTCAACGACGCCGTCGCCTACCTGGAAAACAGCGGCGAGGCCGACTAGCCGCCCCACAACGCCGTCTGTCGGGAAGGACCGGACCATGCGCAGCGACCAGATCAAGAAAGGCCTGCAGCGCGGCCCTCACCGCAGCCTGCTGAAGGCGACCGGCCTGTCCGACGCCGACATCCGACGCCCCTTCATCGCCGTCGTCAACAGCTACACCGACATCATCCCCGGCCACATCCACCTCGACGCCGTCGGCCACCTGATCGCCTGCCACATCCGCGCCGCCGGCGGAACGCCGTTCGTGTTCAACACCATCGGCGTCTGCGACGGGCTGGCGATGGGGCACCGGGGCATGAAATACTCGCTGGCCTCACGCGAGCTGATCGCCGACTGCGTGGAAACCATGTGCGAGGCCCACTGCTTCGACGCGATGATCTGCATTCCCAATTGCGACAAGATCACGCCCGGCATGCTGATGGCGTCGCTGCGAATCAACGTGCCGACGATCTTCGTCTCCGGCGGGCCCATGGAGGCCGGCCGAGTCGACGGCCGCGACGTCGATCTCATCGATCAGTTCTACGCCGTCGCCCAGCAGACGATCGGCAAGATGTCGGCCCGGAAGGTCAAACAGTTCGAAGCCAACACCTGCCCGACCTGCGGCTCGTGCAGCGGGTTGTTCACGGCCAACAGCATGAACTGCCTGTGCGAGGCCATCGGCATAGCCCTGCCCGGCAACGGCACGTGCCTGGCCACCAGCCCGGTGCGAACGGGCCTGTATATCGAGGCCGCCCGCCGAATCGTCACGATGGCCTCGCAGTGGGTCCGCGGCGGTTCCCGAAAAACCTTCCCCATGCTGCCGCGGCGGATCATGACCAAGAAGGCCTTCGCCAACGCCTTCATCCTGGACATGGCCATGGGCGGCTCCAGCAACACCGTCCTGCACCTGCTGGCGATGGCCAACGAGGCCGGCGTGCCGTTTTCGCTCGACGACATCGACCGCATCTCGAAACGGACGCCCAACATCTGCCGCGTCGCCCCCTCGTCCACGCCCGAGGGGAAGAGCTATCACATCCAGGACATCCACAAGGCCGGCGGCGTCCACACCATCCTGGGGCAGCTCGCCGCCGACAAGCCCAACCTCCTTCATGCCCAGGCCGCCACCGTCACCGGCAAGACCCTCGGGCAGAATATCAACGCCTGGTCCCTACGGGCCCGCCGCGTCCGTCCCGCCGTCAAGACGTTCTATCGCCGCGGTTCACAACCCACCGGGCGAAACGTCACGGCCGTCCGGCTAATGCTCATGGCCGATGACGTCCTGCCCAACGGAAAGCGGATTCACCCCCCCGCCATCCGCAAGACCTTCATCGGCAACGACCGGTTCCCACCCCGCACGGGCCGGCGAATCGACGCGCTGGACGTCATCCGGCCGGTCGATAACGCCTTCACCAAACGAGGCGGGCTCGTCATCCTGCGCGGCAACATCGCCCGCAACGGCGCGATCGTGAAACTGGCCGGCCTGGACCCGACCATGTACCGCTTCGCCGGCAAGGCGAGAATCTGCGAATCGCAGGAGGACGCCTGCGAGGCGATCCTGGCCGGCAGGATCAAACCCGGCGACGTCGTCGTCATTCGCAACGAAGGGCCCAAGGGCGGGCCCGGCATGCAGGAAATGCTGGCCCCCACCAGTTACATGAAGGGCCTCGGCCTCTACGACAAGTGCTACATGATCACCGACGGCCGCTACAGCGGCGGCACGAGCGGGCCCTGCATCGGCCACGTCGCCCCCGAGGCCGCCAGCGCGGGCGAGATCGGCCTGCTGAAAAACGGCGACCTCATCGAGATTGATATCCTCACCGGCAAGCTCAACGCGAAGGTCTCCGCCGCGGAGTTCGCACGCCGGCGCAAGCGGTTCAAGCCCCGCCCGCCCCAGATCCGCCACGGCGCCCTAGGCCGATACGCCGCCCACGCCACCAGCGCCGACACCGGCGCGGTCCTAGACTGGCCCGGCAAGAACACATAAGCGCCCAAAACCCACGCACAGCAGTGCGTGGGCTTTTGCTTTTACGCTGCGATAACGCCATGCCTCAGACGAACACCATCACGCTCCTCTACGGCAAGGGCGGGATGCCTCTCCGCATCCCCGCCGGCGCCACGATCCTGACCGGCCAGCATATCCCGGCCCTCCCGGACGCCCGCCAGGCGGTCGCCGACGCTCTGGCAAATCCGATCGGCTCGCCGCCGCTGGCCGACCTGGTCGCCCGCAAGCGGCCCAAGGCCGTCGCCATCACGATCTCCGACATCACCCGCCCGGTCCCCAACAAGCTGTTCCTCCCAGCGATGCTGGATACGCTCAATGCCGCCGGCGTCGCCGACGGGCGGATCGTCATCATCGTCGGCACGGGCCTGCATCGGCCCAGCACGGCCGACGAACTCGACGTCATCGTCGGGTCGGACATTCTGCGGCGCGTCGAGGTGATCGACCACACCGCCGATAAGCCCGAGACGCTCACCAAAGTCAGCGACGACCCGCCCGTCAGTGTCTGCACTCGCTTTGTCGAGGCGGACCTTCGGATCGTGACCGGCTACATCGAGCCGCACTTCATGGCCGGTTTTTCCGGCGGGCGAAAGGGCCTCTGCCCGGCCCTGGTGGACCTCAAGACGCTTCAGCGTTTCCACGGCTACGACACGCTGGCCGACCCGCGGGCCGATAACGGCATCCTCGACGACAACCCGTGTCACACGATCGCCCTGACCGTCGCGCGGACGGTGGGTGTGGACTTCCTGTTCAATGTCGCGATTACGCGCGACCGGCAGATCGCGGGCATCTATTGCGGCGACCTCGAGCAGGCCCACCTCGTCGGCTGCCGACAGGTGGCCGAGTGGACGACGGCCGAGATCGACGGGCCGTTCGATTTTGTCATCACCTGCGGCGGCGGCTATCCGCTGGACCAGACCTTCTACCAGACCGTCAAAGGCATGTGCACCGCCCTGCCCGCCCTGGGCGCCGCTACGACGCTCCTGCAGGTCTCCGGCTGCGCCGAGGGCGTCGGCAGCGCCGCCTATGCGGAGCTGATGCTGAAATGGGCCGGCAACTGGCGCGGCTTCCTGGCCGATATCCAGGCCAACCGCCACGAAACCAAGCTCGACCAATGGGAGTTGCAGATGCAGTGTCGGGTCCTCGAGCGGATCGGCGTCGAGAAGCTCTGGCTGGTCACCGACGGCATCGACCCCGACACCCAGAGACGCATGAACCTCAGCCCGATCCTCGGCGACGGCCCAGCCCCCACCCGCGCCCAACGCGCCATCGACACCTACACCGCCTCCCACCCCAACGCCCGCACAGCCATAATCCCCGAAGGCCCCTACACCATGCTCCGCATCGCCCCCGACGACAGTAAGTAGGGCTATGCAAGCCGGGCCAGTCGCGATACCATATTCCCGCAGAACAGGGGCCGTTGGTTGTCCCTCTGGGAAAGCACAAGCCATTCTGATTGGAACACGGTGGGTTAGACAATTGGCTTAGGTCGCGAAGCGAAAGGGCATGCGAAGGATGCCGCAAGACAGATTCTACTTCATTCTTACCGTTATGACGCCCGAAGTGGACACGCCCTATGAGATAGTCGCTGGGCATCATCTCCAAAAGGCCACTGCGGAACAGATTGAAAGAATCAAGCCGTTGCTTGACGCTTTTGCTCCCGGTCCACCATTGGATCCCCAAATCAAGGACATGATCCAGCCGTCTCGCTACGAGTTCAATTGTGTTGAGAAAAGGGACAGTGCAGGTACGAGCACGACGTTGGCCTATGAAGGTCTGCCGAAGGGGGATTGGCGATATTGGATTATCTCCTTTGAAGGGCCGAACAGTGAAGCAACGGATCTTGGGTATGCACTATCTTTGATGGCGCACGATATAGAACTGGGGTTTCATCTTCTGGAAGGGGGGTTCGCATATCAGCCCCTGGAAATGAGCACGTTTCTCGGTGACGCCGCGCGAAGGAGCTATTTACCAAGAACAGTTTCTAAAGAGGATCTTGATCTGGCGGCCCACTGCTACGCAAAGCTGAAAGAGCTTCCAAAGAAATATAAACACATTGTGCGGGGCTTTAGACGGTTCAAGAGTCTGCGTTGCCTGCCTTCCTATTCAGAACTGGTGACCATTGGGCTCTTCTCAATAATCGAGTCGCTGCTAACGCATGCACCTAAAACCACGGAAGGGTCAGACTCTTTGACACATCAGCTCAAATACAAGATTCCTTTGGTCAGGAGACGTTGTACTAGAACTGTCGATAACCAGAAGTTTTTTGGTTCGCTCAATGAAGAGAAGCTTTGGAAGAAGCTTTACGGATACCGGAGTCAAATCGTTCATGGCGAAACCGGAACAGTAGCCTCAGGCGACAAGCAGATACTAAAGGGCAAGGACAACATTGACTGTTTCCTTAGGGAGATCGTGAAATTGCTTCTCATACAAGCTCTGGAAGAACCGGTGCTGATGACGGATCTCAAGGAGTGCTAGTCCTGGAACAATGTCCAGTTCTTAAGTAAGCCGGGCGTGCAACTTGTTTGCACGCAGAATGCAAGGGCTCCGTAACTGGCATGCACAGCACGAGTTACACGCCGCATGGCCTAGTTGTCTCCGTACGCGGCGAACGACGCCGACGATGCTAGGCGTTAGGACAAACAAGGAAGCGATCTGCATGGGCATCATCTCTCCCATCCCGAATGAAGACGGAATGGTCTACTACGGGGGAAGCGGCCGGAATGTCCAAAGGGTCTTCGGCGTCTGCCCTGCCGACTTTCTGCAAATGCATACGGACCTCGTTGGCCGTGGCCTGAAGGTCAGGGCTCCCCACGCCGGCGCTCAGATAGATTTCGTCTTCTACTGTCACGCGCTTGTAGGAGCTGGCGCAGACGTTGAGACGCTGATACGCGAATACAATGCCGCTCAGAAAGGCGACGGTGCCGAGCTGATGCACGCGCTGTCTCTTGCGAAGCTCTACTACCACTACAACGCGGCGGGCTATTGCGTCCGCATCCAGAGGACCCACAAGAGCGTATCAACAGCCGATCTAGCGATAGATGATATCGAGTGCGAGCTCAAGGTCAGACATGATCAGACATGGCGGCGGATGGAAAAGCATCGCGAGCTTCTGTATGCCGGGAGAGATGATGAGTACTACGATATCCTATGGGGCGAGATTCGCTCAAGGGAGCAGGATCTGGCATCAGCTCTGAAGAACAGAGCGGCGGAAGGCTTCGATCAAGCTGCGTGTGTGATTCTCGACTTGTCGGACCACTTCGACAGCTGGAACTACCATCGTCTGAAGTACCTGCAACAGGAAGGCCACATACGGGGACTATCGACTCGCCCCGTCCCCCCCGTCGCCGACGCGTGCGTTCTCTTCTCGCCATACAACGCAGTAAACCTGAACCGGGTTGGATTCAACCCTAAAGCATACTGGGGTTATCTTCCGACTGATGGCAGGCTCATTCAGGGCTCGAGCGGCGATGGCTAACTTGGTGATGCCCCCCTGCCAACTCCGAAGTCTGGGTCCCGACGTACATCGGGATTGCCCACGCAAGCCCTTACGCGCCTCGGCGCGTGAGGATGTTGACGGCTAGTTGGAGTTTCTCGGGGGGGGTGCCGGCGACGGCGGCGTCGGCGGTGGCGAAGATTGCGTGGCGGTCGCCGAAGACGGCCCGAAAAAGTTCCAACTGCCTTCGGCACTCGTCGATGTCGTTGTACCACAGGGCCATCGGATCGACGCCGAGGCACATCAGCAGTTTGCCCCGCCACTCGTCGGCCAGATCGCGCAGGCCGGCGGCGCTATCGGGGGTCAGATTGATCCCGTACAGAAAGTCCATACCGGACGCCTCGAACTGCTCGGCGAACGGAATCACATCGTGGCCGCTGATGTGGTCGCCCGAGAACGTGCCGGTTTCGTGGAGGATATCGGTGTACTCTCGCAGGTACGGCACGTAGTACTCGCCGAACAGGGCCGGGCTGAGTTGGCCGATGTCCCAACTGGCCTGGTGGTTGATCGCCTTGATGGGCGATTCGGCGAGCGCCTGGGCCTGGGCGATCCCCTGGGCGTGAATGACCGGGAAGAGATCCATGACCGTCTGGGACAGCCCTTCCATGGCCATGACGAGGAACTTCTCCGGCCCGAACGAGTAGAGCAGTCGGTGGAACGGCTGGCAGCACCCCGGCTGCATCGCCACGCCGGCCCCGCCGACGGTGTCCAGCCATTTGTGGGCGGCTTCGGGCGTGGGGATGACGGTCTCGGCCTCGATGATGTAGCGATAGACGCGCAGGTCCGCCTCGCTCTCAAGCATGGGCTTGACGATGTATCCCGCATTGAGGTCCGGCCGCCGCTCAAAGATCTGGGTCAGCGAGCCGACGGGAGTCTCGAACGTTTCGATGCCCCGCAGGCCGTCGTTTTCGTCGGCCATGGTGACCTTCACCGACGGATCGGTCTCGCCGCGGTAGGCGTTGCCCCCGCACCAGTCCATGAAGGTCGCGCCGATGGACTCATAGAACGCGACGCGGAAGGCCAGTTCGTCGTCGGCCTCTTTGTAGCCCGGCATATCGGTGAAGTAGTCGAAAAAGCACAGCGGCATGAACAGGTCGCACGTGGGCTCTTTGGTCCGAAAAGCGTCGAGCACACTCGCCCGCATCGTCGCAACGTCTGTCGCCATCCTGTGGATCTCCTTGTTTCGGCCAGCGTATCAGGCGACGCTGGCCGCGGCAAGAACTCGCTCGATCTGTGCGCCAAGCATGAGCTGATGGGGCGGGTAGCTTCTTGCGGTCGCCCTTCACGCGCAGCTGTCGGCCGTCGCGCGGGACGATTGGTCGGGGGGGCTTCCCCTATCCGGCCCCGCGCAGACGTTTGCCCACTTCCCGCAGCGTCTTGGCATCCTGCTTGTCGATGGCCCCGTCCGGAAGAGGGCCGGTATTGAGCAGCAAATTGGCTGAGAGCCCTGATGCATACTCCAAGTCCGCCATGACGGAATCCGCGCCGCGATGTTTGCCCTCCTCGGCCTTGATGTATCCCCATCCGGCGATGTGATGACAGACTTCGATCGGCTTGCCGCTCTGGCGGACGTGCACCATCTCTTCGGGCATATGCTCGGGCCAGCCATATTCGGGCGCGTAGAAATCTTCTGTTCCGGTAATGCCAAACTTGTAGGAAATCAGACACTCCGGCTGAAGCCTGCGAATCGTTTCGTACAGCTCCGGGATGTGCAGTTCGCTCTGCCACGGGCCCGACTTGGGTGTGCCCCAGCCGTCAAACCATATGTTGGCGATGGGGCCGTAGTTCGTCAGCAGCTCGGTGATCTGTGCCTGACAATAGGCCACGTACTTGCTGATGTCGTGGCTATCTCCGGTGGCGTAGGTCGGCTCGGGCGTCTCGTACTCCGGCCGTGCCGATTCGTCGTATTTCCCCGGCGTCATAGCGTGGGGATGACGCCATTGTCGCCCATGCGAGTAGTACAGACACAGCCCCAGGTCCTTCTTGCCGCACTGCTGGGCCAGTTCCGCGATCAGGTCCCGCCCGGCCGCCGAGTTGACGCTGTTGAAATCGGTCTCCTTCGTCTCGAACAGACAAAAGCCGTCATGGTGCATGGTCGTGATGTTCACGTACTTCATTTCCGCTTCGAGCGCCAAGTCCGTGATAAAGTCGGCGTCGAAGTCTCTTGCGGTGAACTGGTCTTTGAGTTTCTCGTACTCCTTGAGCGGAATCTTCTCGACGTACTGCACCCACTCCCCTCGCCCCAATAGGCTATACAGCCCATAGTGCATAAACAGGCCAAACTTGGCGTTTTTAAACCACTCAATTCCCGTTCGCATAATACGTGTCACGTCCCTTCTTCTTTCAGCCCGTAGCGCATGCAAACCGCCACAGCGGACCTTCGCCTCGCTTGCACGCGGGTCGGCCGCGGCGCCTTTGCTCCATCTGAGCACACTATGGCCGTTGGCCCGGCGATGCAAGCGACGTGACCTCCCTCCCCCACCAACGGCCCGTCGGCAAGCGTTCAGATATCGATCTCCCTGCGATTTCTTCTGGCGATAAGCAGGGCCGGTACAAATCCGACGAGGCTGCCAGCCAGCGATGGCGACGGGCTGTTTATATGCGCCCCAGAAGGCGGACCGAAGGCCGTTGCAGGCAGGATCATGGCCTGATGTCGGCCCAATCACCCCTGCCGAAGTTTCGGAAGTTCTTGACGGCGGCCGGAGAGGTGATAGAAATATCCGAACAGCAGAATAGTCCAGCAGTCTTCGCGGCAGAGGCCTGACGGAAAAGCAGCAGGAGACCCGATGATGACCACGACCTGGCTCGATGAGTTTCACAACCCTTCCAGCGCGTACCGTGGCAAGCCGTTTTGGGCGTGGAACGGCCTGTTGGAGCCCGATGAACTCCGCCGACAAATCCGCGTGATGCGGGCGATGGGGCTGGGAGGGTTCTTCATGCACTCGCGGGTTGGGCTGGCGACGCCCTACCTGTCCGATCGATGGTTCGAGTGCATCGACGCCTGCATCGATGAGGCCGCCAAGTGCGATATGGAGGCCTGGATGTACGACGAGGACCGCTGGCCCAGCGGCGCCGGCGGCGGGCTGGTTACGAGAGAGGAGCGTTACCGCAAGCGCGACCTCACGCTGACCATCGTCGATAACGCAAGCAAGTTGAAATGGTCCAAGGACGTGCTGGCCGCGTTCACGGCCACGGTCGACGGTTATGTCGCCCGCAGCGTGCGGCGCATCGCACGCGGCAAGCGGCCCAAGCTCGCCAAGGGCGAATCGCTCCTGATCTTCACGGTCAACCTGTCGACCCCCAGCGATTGGTATAACGGCCAGACCTATCTGGATGTGCTGAATCCCCAGGCCGTCGAGCGCTTCATGGAAGTCACCCACGAGACCTACCGCAAGCGCTGTGGCGACGCGTTCGGCAAGACCGTGCCCGGAATGTTCACCGATGAGCCCAACTACGGCCCGCAGTTCTTCGACCCCGCGCGCCCGGGCGCCCAGGGCTCGAGCCCCTGGACCGGCCGCCTGCGGCGCGTCTTCCGCGAACGCTACGGGTATGATCTCCTGCCGCGACTGCCGGAACTGTTCTTCGACGTCGACGGCCGCGAGGTCACGCCCGCTCGGCGCGACTATCACGACTGCCTCACGCACCTGTTCGTCGAGGCGTTCTCCAAGCCCCTCAGCCAGTGGTGCGAAGACAACGGCCTGCTCCACACCGGCCACGTGCTGCTCGAACAGCCTCTGGCCGCTCAGGCCAATGTGGTCGGCAGCGCCATGCGGTTCTATGAATACATGCAGGCCCCGGGCATGGACCTGCTGATGCAGTGCTCCCGCGAGGTCGACACCGCCAAGCAGGTCTCCAGCGCCGCCCGCCAGTTCGGCCGCACGTGGCGACTGACGGAAACCTACGGCTGCACGGGGTGGGACTTCAACTTCGCCGGGCACAAGGCCCTGGGCGACTGGCAGGCGGCGATGGGCATCAACCTGCGCTGCCCGCACCTGTCGTGGTACACCATGGAGGGTCAGGCCAAGCGCGACTACCCCGCGAGCATCTCGTATCAGTCGCCGTGGTGGCGAGACTACCGCACCGTGGAGGACTACTTCGCCCGCATCCACCTGACGATGACCCGCGGCGTCGAGGTCCGCGATCTGCTGCTCGTGCATCCGATCGAGAGCGTCTGGCTGACCTGCGCCCGATGGCCGCACGGCAACGACCCCATCGACGTCGCCTTCACGGAACTGCGCGACACGCTGCTGACAGCCAACATCGACTTCGACTACGGCGACGAGGATATTCTCGCCCGCCACGGCAAAGTCCGCCGCGGCGACCGGCCCACCTTGCGTGTGGCCAAGGCCGAGTACAAAGCGGTCGTCGTCCCCCCCATGCGGACGATCCGCAAGTCCACGCTGGCGCTGCTGAAGCGTTTCCAGGCGGCGGGCGGGCTGGTGGTCTTCGCCGGGGACGTTTCGGCCCACGTCGACGCCCGTCCGTCACGGGCTGCGGCCGAATTGGCGGCCGAATGTGTCCGCACGCCGCGCAAGGGCGCCAAGCTGGTCCGCGCGGTCGAGGAGACGACGCGGCGCGTGTCGATCGCCGACGCCGACGGCCAGGAGATCCCCGCCACGCTGCATCTGCTGCGTGAGGATCGCGACGCGATGTACCTGTTCGTCTGCAATACGGGCTATCGGTTCGAGCGGAACCGTTTCGACATACCCGAGCCGACGGTGGCCCAGCGGACGCAGAGCTTCGACGACGTTCGCATACGGGGCTTTGCCGAGTGTGCGGGCGCGCCGGTCGAGCTGGACGCGGCCACGGGCGAGCGATTCACCGCCGACGCCCGCTGCAAGAAAGATGGCTGGGAGATCCGCACCTCCCTGCCGCAACTCGGCAGTCGATTGTTCGTGATCCCCAAGCGCCCCAGCCGCCGCAAGCTCGCGTCGCGGCCGAAGCTTAAACAGGTCAGCTCGCGGGCAATCAATCCCAAGCGGTGGGAGCTGACGCTGTCGGAGTGCAACTGCCTGGTCCTGGACCGCCCGGCCTATCGCATCGGCTCGGGCCGCTGCAAGAGGGCGGACGACATCCTCTACATCGACGACATGGTCCGCGAGAACCTCGGCCTGACCCACCGCGGCGGCCAGATGGTCCAGCCCTGGGCCCGGACCCCCAGCCCCACGCCCAAGTGCACCGGCGTGGAACTTCTCTACACGTTCGACGTTCACTCGATCCCGAGCGGCGACCTGTTTGTCGGCATCGAACGGCCGGAGCTGTATTGCATCGAACTCAATGGCGAAGCCGTCAACACCGACGCCGCGAGCGGGTGGTGGACGGACAAGTCGCTGCGACGCGTGCCGATCGATCCGGCCCTGTTGCGACCGGGCGCTAACGAGCTTCGATTGACGTGCGATTACGATGAAAACCATCCGGGATTGGAGATCGTCTATCTGCTGGGCGATTTCGGCACGGCCGTCCGCGACACCGAGGTGGCTGTGACGGCCCTCCCAACACACCTGCGCCTCGGCGACTGGACCAAGCAGGGATTGGCGTTTTTCGGCGGCTCGACCACCTACCGCTGCACGATCCGCCCGAAGGTCAGCGGCAAGCAGCGTGTGTTCGTTCAAGTGGACGGCTACCGCGGCACGGCGGCGGCCGTCAGCATCAATGGCAAACGGGCGGGCGTCACGGCGTGGGCCCCGCATGAAGTGGAGATCACCCCCCTGCTGGACGGCGGCCCGGCGGAGTTGAGCATCGAGATCCTCGGCAGCCGGCGAAACTCGCACGGCCCGCTGCACGTGAAGCGGATGCCCCTCTGGGTCGGCCCCGCGGCGTTCAAGGACCGCACCGACAATCGCAACGAGGGCTACACCCTTGTCCCCAGCGGCCTGATGACGCCGCCCCGACTGATCGTGCGACGCTAGCCGACCATCGATCGGCAAGAGCCCAAAGGGCTCATATGAACCAGCCTGGGGCGAAGCCCCAGGTGACTGTGCCATGGGTGTGGTGAAGCCCTGACGGGGCGCAATGATGCCTCCACTTCATTGCGCCCCGTCAGGGCTTAGCCAATGGACTCCCCTTATCCTGGGGCGTTGCCCCAGGCTGATGCCTTTCAGCCCGTTGGGCTGCAGGAACTACGTCCGTTTGGCCAGGACCGTGCGTTCGTAGTCGCGGACCTCCTCCAGCCAGGCCGGGCCCACGGGGACGGCCTGCTTGAGACAATGCGCATCCCACACGGCCGACCACGGCAGTGCCTTGGCCTGTTCCATCAAGGCCAGTCGGCCCGTGAGGTCGCCGTCGGCCTCGCGCTCACGCAGCGCATCGATCGGCTCGAGCAGCGCGATCAGCAGCGCCTTCAGGACGGCCCGCGTGCCGATCACCCAGGCGGCCACGCGGTTGATGCTGGCGTCGAAAAAGTCCAGCCCCACGTGCACGCGGCCGAGGTAGTCGCCGCGGACGATCTCTTGCGCGATGGCGCGGGTCTCGTCGGTCAGCGTGACCACGTGGTCGCTGTCCCACCGCACGGGGCGGCTGACGTGCAGGAGGATCTCGTCCACAAAGCACATCACCGCTGAAAGCTTGTCGGAGATGACCTCGGTCGGGTGGAAGTGCCCGGCGTCCAGGCACAGCAGTTTGCCCGTCGCCACGGCGTAGCCCAGGTAGAACTCGTGCGAGCCGACGGTGTAGCTTTCGGCCCCGAGGCCAAACAGTTTGCTTTCGACGGCGTCGAGGTTGAGGGTCGGGTCGATCGGGTCGGCGAAAACCGCATCCAGCGACGCCTTCAGCCGCTCGCGCGGGCCCTTGCGGTCGGCGGGCGTATCCTTCCAACCGTCGGGGACCCAGAAATTCGTCACGCACGCGCTGCCCAACGCCTTGCCGACCTCGGCCCCGATGCGGCGGCAGGCGATGCCATGATCGATCCAGAACTGTCGAATCCCGTCATTGGCGCAGGACAGCGTGAACCCATCGGCCGCCTTGGGGTGCGAGAAAAACGTCGGGTTGAAGTCCATCCCGCCCCCGGCGGCCTTGGCCCAGTCGATCCAGCGGGAGAAGTGCTCAGCCGTCAGCTCGTCCCGCTCCACAGCCTTGCCGCCCGTCTCCGCGTACATCGCGTGCAGATTGACACGATGCATACCGGGAATCAGCGATAGGGCCTTATCCAGATCGCCGCGCAGCTGGTCGCCGTTACGGGCCTTGCCGGGATAGTCGCCGGTCGCAGCCAATCCCCCACCAAGCTCGCCGCCGGCCGGCTCGAACCCGCCAACATCGTCGCCCTGCCAGCAATGAATGCTGATCGGGATTGTCGCCAGCACGTCGGCGGCCCGCTCGACGTCAACGCCGACGGCGGCGTATTGATCCTTGGCCAGTTCGTAGGCTTTGGCAATGCGATCGGCACAGGTCATAGCTAGAGCCTAGCGTCATAAGCGTTGGCGGGCAAGCGGGCGGCCCAATCCCCCTTGCTCAGGCCGCGCAGGCCGCGAGGACCTTGTAATTCACTGGAATCTTGATAGAATGATCAAGGAGCCACCGTAGCTGGACTTTCGGGGGGGGGAGGCAGTGGCGATCTCTTGAGCGGATCATAATCGAGGCGTCTTATCCTGGATAATGGAGCCGCGCGCTCCCCACAACAGAAAGAGAATGAACGTGAGAACATTTGCGATCGCGTTGATGGCAGTGACGATGGTCTTCGCTGCGACAGCACAGGCGTATGCCCCCAGTTCGGCGTCCGGCAAGTATGGCATATCCACGCAGGTCTCGGCCAAGTGGCTGGGCGACGGTCAGTGGGAATACGCCTACGACATCTTCGGCGAAGGTTCCGCAAACCTCTGGTACGACTACCTCATAATGAAGTTCGAGTTCGGTGACGGCGGCGCGTCCACGGACCACATCCTGAACCTGTACGATCCCGGCGCGGGCCCCGAGCTGCGCGAATTCTGGACCGTCAACGGTATGATCGGCAACAGAGGCGGCCACTGGTTTTGGGGTGGGGTAGAAACCGGCGTGCAGGCGTCCTACGGCGATTTGGCCACGAATACATGGATCACAAACCCAACGTCTGGCCAGGCCAGCGGCCAGAGGTGGCTCCTCGATCCGGTCTATGCCGCCGCCGAAGGGATGGCCAACCCGTTCCACGACCCCCTCGATTACGGGCGATGGGCCGGCAACGATTACTACACCGGCCAGGGCGATAGCGCCTTCGGGCTCATCGGCGGTCGGGCCGGTGAGTATGACAGCGACGGCATCGCCGACGACATCTTCTACGACATGACTTGGTTCCTGGGCGGCCACATCTACAACGCCACCGGGCCGCAGCTCATGGCCACCATCCGCGTAGTCAGCGACCTGGGCCCCTACGGCGCCATGCAGTTCCAGTACTACGGCTCCGGGTCGCAGCGCGTCGGCCCGGTGATGGCCCCCGGCGTGACCCCCGACGGGCTGGGCGACTTCGATACCGACGGCGACGTCGACGCCGACGACATCGACATCCTCTGCGCCAACATGGGCGGTGACCCGGCCACCTACGACCTCGACGGCGACGGCGACGTTGATATAGACGACATGATCGTCCTGATCGAAACGCTGGCTGAATGGGACAACGGCGTGACGAGCGGCGTGGGCACGAAGCGAGGCGATTTCAACCTCGACGGGGTCGTCGACGGCATCGACTTGGCGCTGATGAAGACCGCCTTCGGCGAGCCGGACATGGGGTATGCCGACGCCAACGCCAACTGCGACGCTTTCGTCGACGGCACGGACCTGGCGATCCTGAAGACCAACTTCGGCTTCATCGCCCCCACAGGCGGCTCGGCTGGGCTCGCCACAGGCGGTGCCGTTCCCGAGCCGATGACGCTTCTCGTCATGGCGGCCGCAGGCCTTCCTGTATTGCTGAAGCGTAAGCGGAAGTCCCAAGCGTGACTCGGGGCTATCACTGGCCTGGTCCTGCTCCGGCGACGGCGGTCGTAGATCCGCCGGGGCGGGAAGTAGACGCGCCCTTTCATCTCAGCATCAACGCGCCGGGCGACCCAACTCCCCTTGCTTGGCCCGGAAGGGACCTACAAATTTCTGGAATCAAGAGAGAATTATCCAAGATGGCCTGTATAATCATTTACGGAGAGCCACCGTAACCGGTAACCGGTTTTTTGGGGGGAGGCAGTGGCGATCTCTTGAGCATGTCATAATCGAGGCGTTTTGTGGAAACGCCATAACTTCAGCCGTGTTAGCGTCTTATCTTGGATCATGGCGCCGCGCACGGTCCCCATTTCAGAAGGAGAATAAGCATGAGAACACTTGCGACTGTATTGATGGCAGTGACGATGGTGTTCGCTGCGACGGCGCAGGCCGTCCCCGACTGGGGGGACGGCGGCTATGGCATGTCGTGGTCGGTGACGTACCAGCAGTTGGGCGACGGCACGTGGGAGTACGGCTACGACCTCTACGCCGAAGGTAGCGTCACCTACTATGATTACCTCGCGTTGAAGTTTGATTTCATCGGGACCGGCACGGTCACGGACCACGTACTGAACATGTACGATCCCGGCGGGGGGCCCGCCGAGCTTCGCGAGTTCTGGACCGTCAACGGTATCATCGGCAACAACGGCGGTCATTGGTACTGGGGTGGTTCGCAAACCGGCGTGCAGGCGTCCTATGGCGATTTGGCCACAGATACATGGGACACCAACCCAACGCAGGCCCAGGGCAACGCGGAGAGATGGCTTATCGATGCGGTCTATGCCGCCGCCGAAGGGATAGCCAACCCGTTCCACGACCCCTCGGATTACGCCCGGTGGGCGGGCAACGGCAGCACGCAGGGCGACGCGGCCTACGGTCTGTATGCCGGGATGCAGGGCGACGAGTGGACCGCGGGGGGATCCTATTACACCCCGCTCGACACCCACCTGGCGTTCGACATGACCTGGTTCGTCGGCGGCCACATGTACAACGGCAGCTACGGCCCGGAACTGATGGCGACGATTCGCATCGTCAGCGACCTCGGCCCGTACGGTTCGGTGACCGCCCAGTCCTATGCCTCCGGCACGTTTTGGTTTGACCCAATCGTGGGCCCCGGCTTGTCCCCCGCCGATTTCGACCTCGACGGCGATGTTGACGCCGATGACATTGCCATCCTCTGCGCCAACATGGGCGGCGACGTGGGCACCTATGATCTGGACGACAGCGGCACGGTCGATGAAGACGACATGATCTACATGATCGAGTTCATGGTCGAGTTGCAGGACGGCTCCGGCCGGGTCGGCACGAAGCGAGGCGACTTCAATCTGGATGGTCTCATCGACGGCACGGACCTGGCGCTGATGAAGACCGGCTTCGGCCAGCCGCTCATGGACTATGCCGACGGCAACGCCAACTGCGACGCCTTCGTCGACGGCACGGACCTGGCGATCTTGAAGACGAACTTCGGCTTCATCGCCACCACAGGCGGTGTCCCCGAACCGATGACCATCGGTCTGTTATCACTGGCCGCGCCGGCCCTCTTGAGACGACGTCGTAGATCCGCCGTGGTGGATCGAAGATCCGCCGTGGCGGAAAGTCGTAGACGCGCCGGGGTGGGCCGTTAGGCGGAGACGCTTGATCCGCCGGGGCGGGAAGTAGACGCACCGCTTCATCTCAGCATCAACGTAGCGGGCGGCCCCAACGGGGCCGCCCGCTTTCAATAGCAGCACGGCAACAGCTTCACCACAAAGATCACGCCGAAGCTTCCGGCTTCGCTGCAGCTACGCTGGACGGGTCGCAGGACAGGTTTGACATTCGGCGCCGGATGCGTCAGCATCTTCGGCCATGCGAGTTCTATCAGGTATTCAGCCTTCGGGTCGGCTGCATATTGGCAACTACTTCGGCGCGACGCGGCAGCACTTGCGGCTGCAGGATGAGGGGCATTCGTGCTTCTATTTCATCGCCAACTACCATGCGCTGACCAGCATCCAGGACCGCGCCGAGCTGGAGGACGTCTGCATGCACGTGGCGACGGCCTACCTGGCGATGGGGCTGGATCCGGACAAGAGCGTGTTCTTCATGCAGTCCGACGTGCCGCAGGTGACCGAGCTGTGCTGGATTCTGAACTGCCAGTGCCCGGTCAGCCTGATGGCCAAGGCCACCAGCTACAAGGACAAGGTCGCCCGCGGGCTGCCCGCCAATATGGGGCTGTTGGACTACCCGGTGCTGCAGGCGGCCGACATCATCATCTACGACGCCGAGAGCGTGCCCGTCGGGGCCGACCAGAAGCAGCACGTCGAGATGACGCGCGACATCGCGGGCAAGTTCAACCGCACGTACGGCCAGGATGTCCTCGTCCTGCCCGAGCCCTATATCGTGCCGGAAGTGGCGGTCGTGCCCGGCATCGACGGGCAAAAGATGTCCAAGAGCTACGGCAACACGATCGAGATCTTCGCCACCGACAAGCAGACGACAAAACGCTGCGCCGCGATCGTGACCGACTCGACCCCGCTGGAAGACCCCAAGGACCCGGACACCTGCAACGTGTTCGCGCTGCTCAAGCTGTTCGTCGAGCCGGCCGAGCTGGACGAGATCGCAGCCAGCTATCGCGCGGGCGGCTACGGCTACGGCCACGCCAAGGGCCGCCTCGCTGAACTCGTCAACGAGCAATTCGCCGACGCCCGCGAGAAATACCCCAAGCTCGAGAAACAGCCTGATTATGTGCGCGACGTCCTTCGCGAAGGCGGCCGAAAGGCCCGCGAAGTCGCCGACGCCACCATGGCCCGCGTCCGAGACGCCTGCGGCCTGCTGACGCATCGGTAGATTCTCGCGTGCAACAAGGTGCACGTCCTACGAGCTGACGCGCCGGTTGCCGCCATTGGGCAAAAACATCTCCTGCATCCCGCACATCCCTGCTAATATTTGCCGTCATGGACGAAGACTACCGCGTTGAACTGGATGTCTATAACGGCCCGCTGGATCTGCTGCTCTACTTGATCCGCCGGGACGAGATCGACATCCATGATATCCCCATCGCCCGCATCACCGAGCAGTACGTTCAGTATGTCGAGCTGATCACGCAGTTCGACCCGAACATGGCCGGCGATTTTCTCGTGCTGGCGGCGACGCTGATTGCGATCAAGACGCGGATGCTGCTGCCGCCGGGAACCGAGGGCGACGGCGACGAGGACGACGAGTTCGGCATCGACCCGCGGTCGGAGCTGGTCCGCCAACTGCTGGAGTACAAGAGGTTCAAGGACGCCGCGGGCGATCTGCTTGCCGCGGCCCAGTTACAGACGATGCAGCACGCTCGCAACGCCCCCACGCTGAAGCTCGAAACCGACGATCTGGACATCGAGGATGCGCAGGTCTGGGACCTGATGGACGCCTTCAGCAAGGTGCTGACGGCCATCGGGCAAAATGCCGCCTTTCACGAGGTCATCTACGACGACACGCCCATCGAACTGTACGAGGTGGACATCGTCGACCGCCTGCAGCGCGATGGGGCGATGACGTTCGAGAAGGTATTCGAAGGCTGCCTGAACCGCGGGCAACTGGTGGGGCTGTTCATGGCCCTGCTGGAACTGGTGCGGCTGCAGAAGGTGCTGACGCGGCAGGAGCACAACTTCGGGACGATCACGATCGAGCTGAACCCCAAGCCGCCAACCGAAGAGCAACTGGCCGCCATGGCTCAGCCGGCAAGCGACGAAGCAGCCGAGCAGCATGCTCCCGATGATGCGGTGATTCCCGGAGACAGTGATGAGCATCGAGACACGTCTGACTGAGTTGGGTATCGATCTACCTTCGCCGGCCAAGCCCGTCGGCGCCTACGTGGCGGCCGTGCGTACGGGCGATCTGGTCTTCACGGCCGGTCAGTTGCCGCTGACCGACGGCGAGCTCATCGCCGCCGGCCACGTGCCGAGCGATGTCGACATCGCGGCCGCCCAGGCCGGCGCGCGTCAGGCCGCTCTCAACGCCCTGGCCGCCATCAAGGCCGAGGTGGGGTCGCTCGACGCCGTGCGGCGGATCGTTCGGGTCAACTGTTTCGTCAATAGCGACGCCGGCTTCACCGATCAGGCGAAAGTCGCCAACGGGGCCAGCGACGTGCTCAAGGAGATCTTCGGCGATGTAGGCGTGCATACCCGCTGCGCGATCGGGGCGGCCGAGCTGCCGCTCAACGCCGCCGTTGAACTGGACCTGATCGTCGAGGTGGCCTAGCCGGCCGAGCTGTCGGCGTCCGGTTGGCTTGTCGGCTGGTCGAGGCCGAGAATGTGGGGTTGGGTCGTCAGGGCCGGGGCGGTATTGGCCGGGCGGCCGCGGGAGGGGTCGATCTTATCGGGGATAGTGAAGGTGAGCGGCTGGCTACTGCCGTCGGCATCGACGAAGACGCTCAACTCGGGCCGGAACTCGTGAGCGATCTTTCGCCAATCGTCGACCGGGCCGCGAAAACGGTGAAGCACTCGATCCTGGTTCGCCACCCGTTGCCAGCCGCCGGCTTGGTATTCGAAATACCACAACTCCACGCGCCAGATGATATCGCCGCCGTCGGCGTGGAACTCGCGCGTTCGCAGCAGCTCGACCAGCATCGTGGCCCGCCGGCCGTGGCCCTGGATATACAGCACGCGGCGGGTGTCCATGAAGTCCTTCATCTCGGCGATAAACTTGAGCAGCCAGTCAGCGTCGGCCTGCGTGAACTCCCGCCCGGGCTCGGGCGCCATGCCGAGCTGCTCCCGCCGCGTGGCCGCCATCCGAAGCAATCGGGCATCGACGAACGATAGATCGACCCCCTCGATAATCCGGCCCTTGCCGACGATGACGAGATCGTAGGCCGCATCTCCTGGAAGGTCGGCGAATCGAAACGTCCCGGTTGCCGGGTCGAAGTGCGACGGCTGATACGCCCGGCCGCTCTGGCGGGAAACGAGCGAGACGCCCTGGACCTGCTCGGCCGGCGTGATCGTACCCGTCACATCGCCAGCCGTGGGCGCGGGGATAGTGGGCTGATCTTCGGTCAGATCGACCTCGGCCAGTCCAACGCCAAGCAGCCCCACCAGCATGACCGTCGCCAAAGCGATGGCGGTTCGGCGGCCGAATTGGGCAGCGATCATCATCGGCCCTCGCTACCCGCCCAGCAGCTTGGCTGCATCGTCCGACGCCTCGGCTGCGATGACCTTGCCGAAGTAGACGCGGTGGAAGTCGCCTTCGGGATAATAGTCGTCGACGATCGATTGGACGAGATGCTTGGGGATCACGTCGTTGTGATGGACGACCTGACACTCGTAAACGATGGGGCACTCGGCCACAATCGGCGCATTCACGCTGCCGGCCTTGGCGGCCGTTAGCCCGGTTTCGGCGAACTTGTCGATGTCCCTGCCGCTCAGCGTGCCGCACACGCCGCACGCCCCGGCCATCTCGACCGTCGGCACGTTTACACTGAAAGCCCCGCTGTGCTCGATGCAGTCGTAGGTGTAGCGGCTGGGGCGGACCAACACGGTCCAGATCGGCATCCCCCAGATGATGCCAAGCTGTCCCCACCCGATGGTCATGATGTTGGCATTGCCGTCAGGCGCATAGCCGCCCAGCAGCAACCCGTCCGAACCCAGCCGCCTGGCGACGGCTGCGTAGTGATCGAACATCTCCATGGACATTCTGTTCATCTGGCCCACCTTTCTTCAGTTGTCTTGGCGAGCGTCTCGCTTCGCTCGTTATTCCGCGCCGTCCCAGCAGTAGGTGCAGAGCTGCTCTTTCGGCAGCCCCACCGCCTCGACCAGGTCGCTGAGCTTCTGGTACTTCAGCGAGGTCAGGTTCAGCTGTCGGGCGATGCGATCGACCATCGCGCAATACTTCTCGCCGCAGGGATCGGTGTATTGCTCGATGTTCTTGCCGTCCTCGCCCTCGATTTCGCAGATAGCCCGCCGCCCGGCCAGGTCCAGCTCCGACCGCGACCGCGAGAAGTTCAGGAACTTACAGCCGTAGATCAGCGGCGGACACGCCGGTCGCATGTGCACTTCCTTAGCGCCCGCCTCGTACAGGCGCTGGATCGTATCACGAAGCTGCGTGCCGCGAACGATCGAGTCCTCGCAGAACAGCATCCGCTTGCCGTCGATCAGCTCGCGCACGGGGATGAGCTTCATGCGGGCAACCAGGTCGCGCACGTCCTGGTTTTGCGGCATGAAACTTCGCGGCCAGGTGGGCGTGTACTTAACAAACGGGCGCCGATAGGGCACGCCGGCGTGGTTGGCGTAGCCGATGGCATGGGCCGTACCGGAATCGGGAATGCCGGCAACCATGTCGATGTCCATGTCATCGTTCTTGGCCAGGGCCGCCCCGCAGCGGTTGCGGGCGTCTTCCACGTTGATGCCTTCGTAGGTCGACGCCGGGTACCCGTAGTAGACCCACATGAAGGTGCACATCTGCATGCGCTTGCCGGGCGGGGCCTTGGTCTCAGCGCCGTCGGGCGTCATCAGCACGATCTCTCCCGGACCCAAATCGCGCACGGTGGCGTATCCCAGGTTAGGGAACGCGCACGACTCCAGCGTGGCCGCGTGGGCGCCGTCCTTTCGGCCGATAATGACGGGCGTCCGGCCGAGCTTGTCCCGCGCGACATAAATGCCCTCCGCCGTCAACAGCATGATCGAGCACGAGCCCTCCACCGACTCCTGCACCCGCCGAATCCCGGCGACGAAGCTGCTCTCCTGGTTGATCAGCGTCGAGACCAGCTCGGTCGGGTTTACCTCGCCGCCGCCCATCTCCGAGAAGTGCGTGTGGCGTTTGCTGAACGCCTTCTTGACCAGCGCGTCGAGGTTCTTGATCACACCGACGGTGATGATGGCGTAGGTGCCCAGGTGCGACCCGATCAGGAGGGGTTGATCCTCGTAGTCGCTGATCACGCCGATGCCCGCAGGGCCCTCGAAGCTGGAAATGTCGTCGTCGAACTTGGAGCGGAATTGCGCGTTCTCGATGTTGTGAATCACCCGCGTGAACCCCGTGTGATTGAGCGTGGTCAGGCCGCCCCGCCGTGTCCCGAGGTGCGAATGGTAGTCCGTTCCGTAGTAGAGGTCCGTTACGCAATCCTCTTTCGACGCTACACCGAAGAAACCACCCATCGTTCGACTCCTTCTTTCAACAGCCACCGAGATGTCGGCCGACATCCGTTACCGGCCGGATCGTTCTATTCGTAGGTACGTCCGCCACCGGTGCGTCCGAAATCGCGCTTCGCGCGGCGGTACAACTGGTTGCCCCACTTGGTGGGGTACTTGCCCATCACGCAGCCGGTGCAGAGCGTCTCGCCGTCGACGTCGATACAAGGCCCCAGATCGGCCACGTGGAGATAGCGAAGGCTATCGACTTTCAGGGCCGCGGCCATCTTGGCCAATGCATCGGCCGACGGCGCCCCGTCGTAGGTCCGCTTGAAGAAGGTCGGGGCAAACAGTTCGTTGAGGGTGGACATGTCGATTCCGTAGAAGCACGGGGCCACGATCGGCGGGCAGGCCACGCGAACGTGGAGTTCCCTGGCGCCGCCGCGCTTTCGCAACTGCGCGGCCAGCCCCGACAGCGTCGTCGAACGAACGATCGAATCCTCGACCAGGAACACGCGCTTGCCCGACAGGACGCCCGGCAGCGGTGTGTATTTGCTGGCGGCGCTGGCCTTTCGCGTGCTGTCGGGCTGGATGAACGTCCGCCCGATGTAGCGATTTCGGATCAGCCCTTCGACGCACGGCAGGCCCAGCTTGTAGGCGAACGCGTCCGCGGCGGCTTTGGCGGTATCGGGGACGGGCACGACGATCCAGTCCTTGCCGAAGGGCTGGTCTTCTCGCTCGGCCAGTTGCACACCCGACCGCGCGCGGGCCATGTAGACGCCCGCCCCGTCCATCTCGCTGGCGACGTTGGAGAAGTACACCCATTCGAAGAAACACCGCGATTGCTTTCGCGATTCGGCGAACTGCTCGAACCGAAGCTTGCCTTTCTCGACGATGGCCATCTGGCCCGGCTCGAGCGAGTGGATCTCCCCGAAGCCGAGATTCGCCAATGCCACCGACTCGCTGGCGGCCCCGAACAGTCGCCCCTGCACCGCCCAGCACATCGGTCGAAAGCCCACCGGATCGCGTGCGACGAACATCCGGCCCATCGCATCGAGGAAGGCGATATTGTACGCCCCATCAAAATCCCGCGCCATCGACCGCATGACCTTGGTCAGGTCAGGCATTTTCTCGCCCCGCAGGCGATAGGACAGGGCGTGCAGGATCATCTCGGTGTCGGTATTGAGCGTGAAATGGTAATGACGCCTCGCCAGCAAGCGGTCGCGGAGCTGGCGGTAGTTGGCCAGGTTGCCGTTGAAGGCGAACGTATACCATTTCCACAGGCGGCCGTGGTGGCGTTCGAAGGGCTGGGCGTACCGCACATCGTCCTGGCCGCACGTCGCATAACGCGTGTGGCCGATGGCGGCCTGCCCCGCATACTTTGCAAGGATCTCGCGACAGCGGGCCGGCTGAGACATGGTGAACGCCTCGGTTACCATGCCGACGTCCTTGTAGGTATCCAGGAGCTGGACGCGCTGGGGGGCATAGCTGCTCAGCCCGGCCGCCAACTGGCCGCGGTTCTGCAGGTCCAGCAACATCGGGGGCACCAGGGGAGAGACGTTGCCGCGCTTGACCAGCCGGCTTGCCTTGCCCGCACGTCCGGCGGGCTTATCGAGCCAGTACAACGCAACGACGCCGCATTCGTGACGAATGTCTTCGCTCATATGTGCAGGGCCAATCCGTGGCGGGACCAGTTGAAATTGAATCATGCACTATACAGTCTACGCGGCGGTGACTCAAGCCCCCCTCGCCCGGTCGGCGGAATGACAACCGGGCGGGCCGGATGCTGTTAGCGCCCGGTCCGCCCAGGATCGACCCCCGACCCATTATCGAATCTGATAGACCTGTCCACGAAGCTCGATCAGCAGTTCCTCGGCGGCCTGCTGGCTGGCTAGAATCTGGTTCTCCGCGACCGTGTTGGCCCGGGCCAGTTTGAAATACTCCTCGCTCATCCGCTCGATGACGACGACCTTGTCGGCGTCGCGTTCGAGATCGATCTGCGTGGCGTTGGCGGCCACCCACTGGCGCCCGCGACGATACAGCGCTTGGCCGCCCACCCGGCGGACGTTGGCAACCTGTTCTTGCTCGCCACGATCATAGGCGTCCTGGCTGGCGTTGCCGACCATCGCCACGCCGTTATCGGCCGGACGGGAGGGCTCGGGCACTCGCTTGGCCGTATTGAGTTTCTGGCGGCTCTTGGCCCCTCTCTGGCCCGCCCCGCCGGTGACCTCATCGGCCAGGATATAGGCGTTGCCCACCGCCGCCGCACGAACAGCCGTCGGCCGGTTCAACGCCGTCCCTTCGTCGGCCAGGAAGCTGGTATAGGGGGTGATAATCCCGTGGGTCAGGCTCAGGCGGATCAGCTCATCGACGACTTCCTTCGATTCGCCGTGTAGTTGGATCTGATCCAACAGCCAGCCGATGCGGCGGACGGCCCAGAGCGTTTGAACGAATGGATAGCGTTTATCCATCTTGAAAATATTGGCCGGATACTCGAACCCGCGCTCCTTGCCGTCATACGTCCCGGTTACGACGACCTGGATGACACCCACGCCGTCTTCGTCTTCATCCAAGGCCTGGATATCCTTGGCCGCTAGTCGTCCGACGATCACGAGCTGGTCGCCCTCGAATAGATCGCCAAGCTCGCGCGGGTAAACGTCTACAAGCTTCACGCCGTGCACTGCCACCTTCAGGCCCATCATGACGGGGTTCTTGATTTTCTTATAGAGCGAGCCGACCTTGGCCTCGATGGGTTCGCTGGGCTTGACGTAATCGCTACGCCCGCCATTGTCGAGCACCAGCTTGTCCAGCATCCGCACGTTCACGTCGTAGCCGACGCCGAACGCGAACAGCCTGGCCCCGGCGGTGTTGGCCTTTTTCGCCTCCGACAGGATGACGGTCTCGTCGGTCGTGCCCACCGTCGGCAGGCCGTCGGTCAGGAAGATGATGTACTTCGGACGCGGATCCTTGCCACCCCCCTCGGAGAGCATCTTCATCGCCATCTGCAGGGCCGCATGGATGTCCGTCGCGCCGCCCGCCTGGAGCGATCCGATCCTAGCGATGGCCGTCTCGACAACCTTCCCGGTGGCGGGTTGCAGTTCGGTGAAGACCGCCTCCACGGCATCGCTATAGACCAGAACGTTGATGCGGTCACCTTCGTTGAGATTGTTCAGGACGAATGCCGCCGCCTCACGGGCCTGGGCGATCTTCTCACCACCCATCGAGCCGCTGCGGTCCAGCACGAGCACGACGTCTTTTGCGATGATCTTCGTCGAAGCCGTTCGGGGATTGGGGCTGACCAGCATCAGGAAGTAGCCGTCTTCGGCCTCGGTCGCCTGATACGTCAGGAGCGTGGCCCCTATCTCCTCGTTGGCGGACTTGTAGAACAGTTGGAAGTCGGCGGTCGGGGTGACGTTCACGGCGTGGTAGGTCGCCACGAGCCGACGCGGGCCCTTGCGGTCGATGGTAATCTTGTGCGAAGGCGAGTAGACCGTCGTAATATCGGCCGATGACTCGACGTCCACGCGGACGGTCACGTCGCGAATGGGCTTGGCCGAGAACTTCTCGGTGTTCAGCGGGTACCACACCTCGACGGTCGAGGTATCCTTCTTGCAGATGGTGCGGTAGTTGACGACGACCTTGGCGGGCTTGCCCGGCTCGAGCGGAAACGCCCGCGTGCGGTACAGGCCGAACCCCGCGTATTCCAGCAGGGCGGGGTCCTTCTTGCGGCGGACGATCTCCTCGTAGATCCTTCGGGCCTCGTCGGCCTTCATCAGCTTGGCCGGGAACTCCTTGCCGTTGACCATCAGCGTCATCGAGTTGATGGCGGCCCCCGGCGGGACGGGAAACAGGTACTCCACCTCGATCATGCCCTTGCCGGTATTGACGAACTCCTGCGTAATCGACACCGACGCCACCTGCTGACGGACGGTGATATCCACGTGATGATAGGTCACCGCCCAATGGCCCTGGACGGGAATATCCGGACGGATGGGCACGATCATCCCGTCGGCCCCCGCCGGCGAGACAGCCGCAGCCGTCACGGCGACGGCGATCAGCCAGTGGCGGATGAGTTGGCGAGTTGTCAAATCACGTGACCTGGACATGGCATTCTCCCTGTCAGTCAAGTATGGCCGTTATCTCTTCACTCATTCAGACGACCCTCAACGCCAACGGTTCCAAACAATTTCAAGAAAACCACCCACCCAGCGCCATCTGAAGATACCCCTGATCCTCCCCAATTGCGCAGAACAATACATCTGCCGAAAAGCGTCCATCGATGCCCGGCCCTCAGCCCGAAGGGCGGGCCCTGCCAGCCCATGGCGGAAGCCATGGGTAGCCCTACCCCAACTTCTCGCGCACGAAGGTGAGGACTTCGTCGGCCTTGATCCGGGTCTGGTCGAGGGTGTCGCGGTCGCGGATGGTGACGGTTTGGTCTTCGAGCGTCTGGCCGTCGACGGTGACGCAGAACGGCGTGCCGGCTTCGTCCTGGCGGCGGTAGCGTCGGCCGACCGCGCCCTTTTCGTCGTAGAAGGCGGCCAGGCCTGCGTCGCGGACCTGCTCGTAGATGCCGCGGGCGACCTCGGGCATGCCCTCCTTCTTGACCAGCGGGAAGACGGCCACCTTGATCGGGGCGAAACGCGGGTGCAGCTTCATCACGACGCGCGTTTTCATCTGGCCCTTGTCGTCGGGCGCCTCATCCTCGGTGTAGGCCTCGCACAGAAACGCCAGCGTCGCCCGGTCCACGCCGCCTGAGGGCTCGATCACGTACGGGATGAAGCGCTCCTTCGTCTCGTCGTCAAAATACGTCAGGTCCTTGCCGCTGTACTCCTGATGCCTGGACAGGTCGTAGTCGGTGCGGTTGGCGATGCCCTCCAACTCGCTGAGGCCAAAGGGGAACTCATATTCCACATCCGCACAGGCGGCGGCGTAGTGGGCCAGTTCATCTTTCTCGTGGTCGCGCAGGCGAAGCTTGCTGGAGGTCAGGCCGTGGTCGATATACCACTGGAACCGCGCATCGCGCCAGTGCTCATACCACGTGTCCGCCTCGGAGGGATGACAAAAGAACTCGATCTCCATCTGCTCGAACTCGCGGGATCGGAACGTGTAGTTGCGGGGGTTGATCTCGTTGCGAAACGCCTTGCCGATCTGGGCGATGCCGAACGGCACCTTCAGCCGCGAGGAGTCCAGCACGTTCTTGTAGTCGGCGAAAATCCCCTGCGCCGTCTCCGGGCGGAGGTAGGCGACGGATGTGGAATCCTGCATCGCTCCGACGTGGGTCTCGAACATCAGGTTGAAAAGCCGAGGCGGCGTCAGCGACCCGCGGCAGGTGGGGCACATCGCTGTCTTGCCTTCGGGGGTCTGGTCGGAGCGGAAGATCGTCCAGGTGATCTCGTCAGCCTTTTGCTCGATTCGGCGACGAATCTTGCTGGAAGCGCCGGCGGCGACGACCTCGCGGGCCACCGCCTCGGTCTCCGCCTCGGCGCCGCCGGAGACAATCTCGGTCTCGCCGGCTGCAGCCAATACCGTAAACGCACGGTCGGCGCGGAAGCGGGCCTTGCACTCGGTGCAATCGACCATCGGGTCGGAAAAGCCGCCCACGTGGCCGGAGGCCTCCCAGACACGGGGGTTCATGATGATCGACGCGTCCAGGCCGACGATATCGTCGCGGCGGCGGACGACGTCCTCCCACCAGGCGGCCTTGATGTTGCGCTTCAGCTCGACGCCGAGGGGCCCGTAGTCCCAAAAGCCGTTGATGCCCCCGTAAATCTCCGACGACTGGAAAATAAAGCCCCGGCGCTTGCACAGGGAGACGAGTTTGTCCATCAGATCGTTCTTACTCTCGGACATCAGGGGCTCCACGGCGCGGCGGCCGGGCGGCGCCGACGGCCTGCGCGATTGTCAAGGGAGCGGTCATCATACGGCTCGCCTACGCCACTGACAAGGCCCGGCGCCCTACGGCCCCAGGGCCTGCTTGGGGGGCGAGATACTGACGATTCGCCAGCCCGCCGGCCGTTTCAGCCACCGCGTCCGCCAGGTCAGCGGCGTTCGCCGTCGGCCCACGTCGGGGCTCTCGAGCGTCATCACGGTCGTGAGATCCACGATCGCCCGGTGGCCGAACTCGACGCGAAATTTGGTGATCGCGATCTGTCGGATATTCCACCGGCTCACGGCCCCCTTGGCCGCCAGAATCGTCATCTGCTTATTCAGGCCAATCCCGCCATAGGGGCCCAGGTCGATCGTGGCGTCATCGTCAAGAACTATCTGCAGGCCGTCGGTCTTCCCGGCCGACAGATCGGCGGCAATCTGCTCGCACGCTTGGCGAATCTGCTCGCGATCGGTCACCACCAGCACCGACAGAACCCCAACCAACGCCGCCAGGGCCGCCGGCACGATCAACAGCCGCGCCGTCCCCCGCGTGCGACGTTCCCGCCAAATCGCCGCCAGCACGATTTCGGCGACCAGCATCATCGCCAGGAATCCAAACGGTTGCTCGAAAAGTGTCCGCGTGATGATCTGCATCACAAAATTGTACGCCTGGGCGAATTAAAGTGTGCGAGAACATTCGTGTGATAGGTATCCTTTGACCCATGCGGCCCGACGATGACCATCCCGCTGACGGCGACTTGATGCGAATCAAGGAAGCCGCCGCCGCTGCCGGCGTCAGCCGTCAGACCATTCAGTACTACATCATGCTCGGTCTGGTCGAGCCGATTCGGGGACCCAACGGTCGCCGCCGCCACTTCGACGACAAGCTTATCCGCCGTATTCGGCTCATCCACCAGCTCAACGTGTCCGGCTACGCGCTGCGGGACATCCGGGATACCTACTTGCACAGCCGGTAACGGCGGCGAGGGTCTCTTCCATCGCCGCCGATGCGGCCGTAGAATGCAGCGGGAATGGCCAAAAAATTCGTCAAGATCTCCCTGGCGGTGAAGTTCCGCCTGCTGATCGGCATCGCGGCCGTGGGCATTATTCTTGCGGCGCTGGTGTTTCCGTGGATCGTCATGGAACTCGCCGCCGAGCAGCAGGTTCGCCACCACGGCGAGGAGGTCGCCCGGCTGGCCCAGAACCGCTGGGACCGCGAGCACGGCCATAGCTCAGACGTTCTGACAGACATGGCCGAGCTGTTCGCCCTCGACGACCTCAGCGGCGTGCGCACCGGGCCGCGATTCGTGACGATCAAGGCCAGTGCCGCCCTCGATCCGATCGCCCAAAAGGCCGTGCGGGCATTTCAGCAGAACCTCAAACAGGACCTGGTCGTTTTCAGTGGAGAGGACGAGCAGGACGAGGGGACGCATCGGCTGTTCCGCCGCATCCGGACCGAGCCGCGCTGCATGGAATGTCACCGCGCCCCCACCGGCGACGTCGTGCGCCTCCAGCCCGGCGAGTTTGTGGGCATGATCGATCTGACGCTGCCCCCCCCACCGACGCCCAAGTGGCTGCCGACGGTGCGGCTGGCCTTTGCGACGGGCGGCCTGGTGGCCGGGCTGCTGGCCTTTATCCTGTTCGCGGCGATCACCCAGCGCCTGGTGCTTCGGCCCGTTCGCATCCTTCGCGACATCGCCGACCGGGTCGCCGACGGCGATCTGAGCATCCGCAGCACGCTCGACAGCGGCGATGAACTCCAGCACCTCGGCGACAGCTTCAACAGCATGCTCTCGTCCATCGGCAGCCAGACCAATCGGCTCCGAGCGGCCAATCGCGCACTCGACCTCAAGCTCGGCGAGCTGTCCGAGGCCAACGTGGCGCTGTTCGAGGCCAATAAAGTCAAGGCCGAGTTCCTGGCGAACATCTCCCACGAACTGCGAACGCCCCTCAACAGCATCATCGGCTTTGCCGACCTGCTGGCCGACGCCTCCGACGACCGGATCCGTCGCTACGGGCAGAATATTTCTTCATCCTCCAAGAGCCTCCTGGCGATGATCAACGACCTGCTGGACCTGGCGAAGATCGAAGGCGGCAAGACCACCGTTCGCCTGGACAAGGTGTCGGTGTCCGGCACATGTCAGACACTGGTCACGTTGATCCAGCCTCTGGCCGACCAGAAGCAACTGTCCGTCCGGCTGGACCTGGCCGAGGATCTGCCCATCATCACCACCGACGGCGGCAAGCTGCAGCAGATCCTCTACAACCTGCTGTCCAACGCCGTCAAGTTCACACCCGCCAACGGCGGCATCACCGTGACGGCCGGCCTGCACAAACCCCAGATCGTCTCGATCGTCGTGGCCGACACGGGGCCCGGCATCAGCGAGGCCGAGCAGAATCGAATCTTCGAGAAGTTCTACCAAGCCGACAGCACGCTGGCGAAACAGTCCACCGGGACGGGCCTGGGGCTGGCGATCGCCAAAGAACTGGCCAATCTGCTCGGGGGGCGGCTCACCGTTGCCAGCTCGCCGGGGGCCGGCGCAACATTCACCCTCACGTTACCGGTCGACCCCAAGCCCGCCAATGGCGCCGACGCCGCCGATTCGACGGACTCGGACCCTCGATAGCGACGGCGCCGCCAGGCCCCTCAATACCAAATCGTGACGATGAGGTTCTCTTCAGCCGTCTTGCCCTGAAGCATGCCGATGTTGTGGCCGACGTGCTTGACTTCGACCTCTTCGCTGTCGAGCCATTCGTTGATCTGATCTTCCATCCCCTTCAGCGAGGTGGCCGAGATCTTGGTGTGGAACACGCGACAGCGCGTGGCGCCCGTCCCGGGAAGATTGACGGGGCGCCGAAACTCCTTGATCCCCTGCATCCGCTCATCGAGGCTGGCCAATCGACGCACCTGCGACTCGCCGCCGTCGCTGTCGGAGTCGACCAGACTGATCGACTCGGCATCTTCTTCTTGCGCCGGCGAGCTCGCCTCGAGCGAAATCGGCGCATCATCGTCTGTCGGGGTCGGGGCATCGTCGGAATTGGACACATTGGGTTGTGACATGGTCAGGCTCCTTTGATTCGTCAAAACAGATTCCAAAGACAGCGTCAATTCCCTAGTATAGCTAGTTGCGGCTCCCGTTCAAGCTCACACCTGGCGCAGCGGCCGTGAGACTGAAACGATGCGAAACGACAAGCTCTGGACACTCGTCATCTTCGCCGCAGTTCTGCTGGCGGTGATAGCGTTCAACACCTTCAGCGGCGGGCAGGACCACGCCCCGGCGACGGGCCCGGCCAGCCAACCCGCAAGCGGGGATTTTCTGGCCGGCATCAGCCTGCAACTGCACAGCGGCAACGACGAGCACCCCTTCGAGACCTACATCGACGAAATCGCCGACGCCGGCGCCAACACCGTCTGCCTGGTCATCGCCGCCTACCAGGAGAACTGCGCCTCGTCGAGCCTGTTCGTCGACGCCCGCAAGACGCCCTCCGACCGCCGGCTGACGCAGTTGATCGATCACGCCCACGGGCGAGGCTTGCGCGTGGTCCTGATGCCGATCGTTCTGCTCGATAACCCCCTCGCCGGCGAGTGGCGGGGCAAGATCGCCCCCACCAGTTGGGACGACTGGTGGGAAGACTACACCGGCTATCTCGTGCACTACGCCCGCTTGGCCGAGAAAGCCGATGTCGACGTGCTCATGATCGGGTCGGAACTGCTCAGCACCGAGCGGTTCACCGACCGGTGGGAAAAGCTTATCGGCACGATCCGGCACGACTACCACGGGCTGCTGTCCTACTCGACCAACTGGGACCACTACCAGGTGCCCAAGTTCTGGAAACACCTCGACCTGATCGGCATGACGACCTATTACGACCTGACCGGCGGCAAGACCCCCACCCTTGAGCGACTGCTGGCCGCCTGGGAGCCCATCCGCCGTGACATCCACGCCTGGCAGGCCAAGATCGGCCTACCCATCATGTTCACCGAGGTTGGCTGGCCCAACCTGACGACGTGCGCCCAATACCCCTGGAACTATACGCTCACAGACAAAGGCCCCGACCCCGCCGCCCAGGCCAATTGTTTCGAGGCGTTCTTCCGGACGTGGATCGACGACCCGATCGTCGCCGGCATCATGGTCTGGGAGTGGCGAAACTACCCGGACCAACCCACCGGCCCGACCGACACCTCCTACGTCCCCTGCGGCAAGCCCGCACTGGATGTAATCAGCCGCTACTACCGCGCCGCCCAACTGGCCACCACACGCCCAGCAACCCAACCCGCCGAGACAGCCAACGCCGTCAGCCCTTAGAGCAATGGGCGCAATCGCCGGGCGCCATGCCCACACTTGTGTGGACATGTCTGATCGTCGGTCATTCTTCATGCCCACGCGAGCGTGGGCATGCCACCCGCCGTGCGGCGTCGAACACTTGCGCGGGGGATCTCCTGATCCCCCGCGTTCTTGGACCACCGCGCCAGGTGCGACAGCATGGTCAACTTCCCTTTCAGAATGAGAATTACTCGCCTTTGGTGATGGTAATCGCCGCGCTATGAATCTCGCCGATCCACAGTGCCGGCACATCTTTCGATCCCGCCGAGGAAGGTGCCGTCGAAACGGGCCTCGACCCGGGGGGGCGAGGAGGGGCCGGCTGATGAAGGACGGACTGATACACATCTGGATACTTCACGCAACGTTCCAACTCACTGACATGGCTACGCCCGACGATATAGGAGAACTCGATCGCATGCTCGCCCGCTTGGTCGATCCCTGTAAAGGGCACGGCCTTGAGTTTCGTCACATCAAGCCACTTCATCCGAGGTCCAAGAACTTTGAAAGGGTCAACGATCCCATACGAAGGCGGCTCGGCTCCAGTAATCTGCACACCATCCGGACGCGTTACGCGGATGTTCACCCAGGCATTTCCTTCGAAACCAAAAGGCCGAAGAATGGTTATTGGCTCATCGGTATCGTTGCGAATCTCTGCGAACAGCAGCACCGGCTCGCCCGGGACCGTGGCTTCCTTCGGTGTCAGCAGCCTTAGCGACAAGACTCCATCGGCACTGGTAGTCCACTCAGAAGCAGTCATATCCTCGTACGAGACACCCAACGCCTCCTTTCGGATATTCAGAAGGGGCAGGGCCTTGTCTTCATCAGCAGTCCTTGTGTCAGAATGATCGGATTGCTCGACCGGGGTGGGCACTTCATCGGCCCGCCGACATCCCACGGCTAGCACTGCAACAGCCAACAGCATGATCACAACAGCCATCTCGCATTTCTGAGCCCATATCTGCAATCTCATTTGTCTATCCTTCCGGCCGGGTGCCATGCCCACACTTGTGTGGGCATGTCTGATCGTCGGCCATTCTTCATGCCCACACAAAGAAAAAGGGGTCAGGTACCTTTTCTAGCACTCCCGGCGCCCCGCCATCAGCGCCAGCCAGTCCACCTGCTCGATGGCCAGTTGCGCCTCCGGGCCGATCCGCATCTTCTTGACGCTCGTCGATGTATCATTGGGCACGCGCGTCAGCACGTTCACCCGCCCGCGCTGAGCGATTTGGTCGGGATTGGTCGCGACCGCCGCGTCCATCGGCTCCGGATCGGTGGGCCAGCGATTGACGACCACACCGGCCACCCGCAGCCCCGCAGCCCGCGCCGCGTGCAGCGTCAACAACGTGTGGTTGATCGTCCCCAGGCCCGGCCGAACCACAACCACAAGCGGCAGGCCCAGAAGTCTGGCCAGATGAATCACCCAGAACTCGTCGCTGAGCGGGCACAAGAGGCCCCCGACCCCTTCAACGATCACGGGCCGCCCCGCCTCGGCTAGATAGCGCCATGCCTCGAAGATTGCACCGAGATCCACCGCCCGGTCCTCCCGCTGGGCGGCGACATTCGGCGCCAGCGGCGCATGAAAACACACCGGCGTAATCTGCGCCAACGTCCGCCCCGAATCGGCGCATGCGGCCAGGAACTCCGTATCGCCGCTGACCAGCCCGCCGCGAGGATCACGCCGACAGCCCGATGCGACCGGCTTGAACACATCCACCGGCTGGCCCGCCAGGCGCAAACACCTCGCGATGCCGCCCGCCACCACCGTCTTGCCGACGCCCGTATCCGTGCCCGTGACAAACAGCCCCCGCGCCGCCGGCAAGTCCGGATAGTCCGACACATCGAAATCAAAGCCGTTATTCGAAGAAGTCATTGATCGTCGCCACCACGCCGTCCAGCAGGCGTCCCAAGGTTGTCTCGTCCATGGCCGGGGCCGGCATGAGCACGACCACGTCGCCGAGCGGCCGGACTATGATACCGCGATCGAGCGCCCGCTCGCACACCGCGGCGCCGACGCGTTTGACGGGATCGAACGCCTTGCGTTTATCGCGGTCGGCTGCCAGTTCGATGCCCACCATCATGCCGCACTGACGAACATCGCCCACATTCGCATGATCGGCCAAAGGCGCCAATTTCTCGCGAATCAGTTCGATCTTGGCCGCCAGCTTATCCAGGAGATTCGACTCGAAGATCAGATCGATGCTGGCCGATCCCGCCGCACAGCCCAGCGCGTTGCCCGTGAAGGTATGGCCGTGATAGAAGGTCCCGCCTTCGCCCGCATCGCCGCAGAACGCATCGAAAATATCCTGACTGGCCAACGTCGCCGCCACCGGCAGATACCCGCCCGTCAGCCCTTTGCCCAGACACATCAGGTCCGGCGAGACCTGCTCGTGCTCGCACGCAAACAGCTTGCCCGTCCGGCAGAACCCCGTCGCCACCTCGTCGACGATCAGCAGCGTCTCGCGCCTGGCCGTCAGCTCGCGCAGCGACGCCAGGAACCCCGGCGGGTGCGTCAGCATCCCCCCGGCCCCCTGGCAGAGCGGCTCGACGATCACGGCGCAATACTCGCCCGCGCCGATTTCGAGCAATGTGTCGATCTCGCTCAGCACGACGTCCCCGGCCCGGGGCCCGGCCGGATGGCGATACGGATTTGGACAGTCCACAAAGGCGGTCTCGAACAATAACGCCCGAAATGTCCTGTGAAACAGATCGATCCCGCCCAGGCTGACCGAGCCGATCGTGTCGCCGTGATAGCCCTGCCGCAGAGCGATGAACTTTCGCCGCTCGATCTCGCCGCGGTTGTGCCAATACTGATACGCCATCTTCAGCGCCACCTCGACCGCCGTCGCCCCGCTGTCACTGTAGAAGACCTTTGTCAGCGTCTCCGGCGAGATCCGCACCAGCCGCTCGGCCAGCTCGATGCTGGCCGTCTGCCCGTGGCCCAGCAGCGTCGAATGCGCGACACGGCCGAGCTGCCGGCGGATCGCATCATCGATTCGCCCCACGCGGTGCCCGTGCAGGTTGCACCACAGGCTGGAGAACCCGTCGATGAACCGCCGCCCGTCGGCGTCGATCAGTTCGAAGCCCTCCGCCTCGACGATGATCCGCCCGGGCTCGTCGCCGCCGCCGAGCCACTGCCGCATGGCCGTGAACGGATGCCACACGACCTGCTTATCGGCCTCGACAAGTCGGGCAGGCGGCGGGGGAGACTCTTGTGAATGCTCTGTCATGTTCTGCGTCCAAAGGCGGCGCCTATGCGGCGACGATCGAGCAACTATAATACTGGGGTGATGGCATCGTCGGAAGATCAACTCGCCGCCGCCCGCACCAGAATGGTCCGTCGCCACCTCCGAGACCGGGGCATCGCGGATGAGCGTATTCTCGCAGCCTTCGCCGCCACGCCGCGAGAGCGGTTCCTCCCGCCGGAAAAAGCCGACCAGGCCTATGGCGATTTTCCGATCCCGATCGGTCTGGGCCAAACGATCAGCCAGCCCTACATTGTCGCCGAAATGATTCAGCAGATGCGGCCCCAGCCCCACCATCGCGTTCTCGACGTCGGCTCGGGCAGCGGGTACCAGACGGCGATCCTCGCCCGCCTGGTCGATCATGTCTACGCCGTCGAGCGGCTCGACGCCCTCCGGCGCAGCGCCGAGGCGCTCCTGAAGGAGCTCGGCATCGATAACGTCACCTTCAGCACCCACGACGGCAGCGGTGGTTGGCCCGAGCACGCTCCGTTCGACGGCATCATCTCCGGCGCGGCCTCCCCGGACGTGCCCGTCTCCTGGCGCGAGCAACTCGTCGATGGCGGGCGGATCGTCCTGCCCGTCGGTCCCGCTTATTCGCAGGATCTCCGCGTCGTCGAGAAGCGCGGCGACCGATGGATCGAAACGTCGGTCTGCGGGGTGCGATTTGTCAAACTCATCGGCCGCGAGGCCTGGCCACAAGACAATAACGACCGACCTTGACACCGCCTTGCGGAGACTTATCATAATGCAGGCGGTTCGATCCATCCCCGTTGACCGAGCCAGGTTGTTTTGCCGCCCTGCTGGACCGCTATGCTCGGCGACGGAAAAGGGAAAGGACATGCACATGCGTATCACCTTCCTGACAAGTGTGGCGGCGATGTTGATCGTCGCCGGCTGCAACTTCAACTCGCCCAACGAGGTTCGCGGCCCGATCGCCCCGGGGCCTGTGGAACGGGACGTCAAACCGCTTGAAGCCCCCATCGAGCAGGCCCCTGTCGTCACCGACGCTGATGACACCGAGGTCGACACGGACGACAAGCCCGCCCCCCGAGTGCGAACACTGGGCCGGCCCGACGAGCCTCGCCCTCCCCGCCGTCGGGACACGCCCGTTGTCACCCCGGCGCCGCCGCCCACCCCGCCCGCGCCGGCGACAAGACAGTACGTCATCCACCCGAAGGACACGCTCTGGTCGCTGTCGAAGCACTTCCTCGGCGACGGCAAACGCTGGCGCGAGATCATGCGCGCCAACCCGGGGCTGGACCCCAACAAGCTCAGAGTAGGCCAGACGATCACTATCCCGCCAAAGTAGCGGTGACATTCGACCTTGCCTCCGCTCCACCCGGACACGCCCGTTCAGTACGTCAAAGGCGTTGGCCCCACCCGCGCCGAGCAGTTACGCCAACTCGGCATCGAAACGGTCGAGGACCTTCTGCTCTACTTTCCGCGCCGGTTCGATCTCCGCCGCCAGGCTCAACCCATAGAAACGCTGCGAGGCGACGAACCGGCCGTCACCGTCGCCGGCGAAGTGCTCAGCGTCAGTGAACGGCCGGGCGGCAAGCGCCCGTTCTTCGAGTGCGTCCTGTCGGATGGCACCGGGTGGGTCCAGTTGAAGTGGTTCTACGGGCTCTACCTCCGCAACCAGATTCGCCCCGGCATCCATCTGGCCGCCAGCGGGAAGATTGGCGTCTACCGTGAAGTCCTGCAACTGATCAATCCGCAGTTTCAGATGCTGTGGGATCCCGCCGGGGCCAAGCTCGACCGCGATGAATTGCTGCCCGTCTATCCGGCCGGGGCGAAACTCTCCAGCGGCGTGATCGCACAGATCATTCGCCGCGTACTCCCGGAGGCGACCCGCCTCGTCCAATCGTGGTTCCGCGACGACTACCTCGACAAGCGCGCCCTGATGCCGCGTCCCGAAGCCGTCGCCGCCATGCATCGGCCCCAGGACCGCGACCACTGGGCCCAGGCGCGGCGCCGCCTGGCCTATGACGAATGCCTGCTGATGCAACTCGGCATCGCGCTGATACGGCTGCGGCAGATCAGCCGACCCGCTCACCCGCTGCCATGCTCGCCCCTGATCGACCAGCGAATCCGCAAGCGCCTGCCCTTCAAGCTGACGGGGGCCCAGGATCGGGCCGTGGCGGATATTGCCGCCGATCTCGCCCGCGAGCGCCCGATGAACCGCCTGCTGCAGGGGGATGTCGGCTCGGGAAAGACGGTCGTCGCGCTGTATGCGGCGCTGCTGGCGGTGGCCAACCGCAAACAGGCGGCCATCATGGCCCCCACCGAGGTCCTCGCCTCCCAGCATTTCCGAAAGATCACCGACTACCTGGCCGGCAGCAAGGTGCGGACCGAGCTGCTCGTGGGCGGCCAGCCAGCGGCCCATCGCCGGCGCCTGCTCGATGCATTGGCCCAGGGCGAAATCGACATCCTCGTCGGCACCCATGCGTTGTTGACTGAGGGCGTGACGTTCTCCGACCTCGCCCTGGTGGTCGTGGACGAGCAGCACAAGTTCGGCGTCCGCCAGCGAACGCAGATTCGGGGCAAGGGCTTCGCGCCGCACTACCTGGTCATGACGGCCACGCCGATTCCGCGAACGCTGGCCCTGACGGTTTTCGGCGATCTGGACTGCTCGATCATCGACGAGATGCCGCCCGGGCGAGGCACGACGACCACCCGATGTGCGGCCATCGACGAGATGGACGCCATCCTGGCCGAAGTCCAGGGCCGCCTCGATGCCGGACAGCAGGCGTACTTCATCTACCCTCTGGTCAACCCGTCGCCGAAGCTCCAGTTGACGGCCGCCCAGCAGGCCTATACGGAGTTGTCCGGCGGCCCGCTGGGGCGCTACGGCGTGGGGCTCGTCCACGGCCAGATGCCGGCCCCGCAGAAGGAGGCCGTCATGGCCGATTTCCGCCTGGGCCGCACGAAGGTCCTGGTCGCCTCGGTCGTCGTCGAGGTCGGTGTGGACGTGCCGGCCGCCAACGTGATGGTCATCATGCACGCCGAGCGGTTCGGGCTGGCCCAGTTGCACCAGCTTCGCGGTCGAATCGGCAGATCGGCCGCCGATGCCCTGTGCATCCTGGTCGCCGAACCCAAGAATCCCCTCGCCCGGCAACGGATCGAGACGCTCGCCGAGACACACGACGGATTCAAGATCGCCGAGGAAGACCTTCGCCTGCGCGGCCCGGGGGAAATCTTCGGCACGCAGCAGCACGGCCTGCCGGAGTTGAAGGTGGCCGATCTGATCGAGGATTTCGAGCTGCTGCGGCTCGCCCGGCGCGATGCGTTCGATATCGTCGCCGACGACCCGGGCATGGCGGCCCCCCACCACCAGGAGCTTCGCCGCCAGATGCTCAGGGCCTACGGCGGCAAACTGGACCTGCTGACGGGGGCGTAAGGGCGATTTGACCGGCGCAGCCTGCGCCATTAGCATGAGGGGCCCTTGATTCTGAACAAGCTATCCAAGCCGAAAGCGAAGTACCGCAAGCTCGTCGCCGTCATGAACGTCCTGCTGGCGATGACGGGCCTGGGCGCGGTGGTCGCATTGGTCCTGGAATACGGCAGCGACCTTTCGCCCACGCACGAGCGGTGGGTGCACAATCTTCAGTGGGTCGTCCTGGCGGTCTTCGTGCTGGATCGTTTTGTCCGCGGCTGGGTGGCGCAGCGACGCCGCACGTACTTTCGCGAGAACTGGCTGGATTTTGCGCTGATCGCCGCCGTCGTAGCGGCGATCGCGATCGCGACCAATCTTCGCGGGTCCATCCGGTCGGCGGGCACGTTGTACGTCCTGGTCGCCCAGGCCTACATCGTGTTGGCGTTGATCCTTCGCGGCATCAATCTCAACATGCGTCTGGCCGGCAGCGGTTTGCCGCCGGCGTGGCTGCTGGTGGGCAGCTTTGCGGTGCTGGCGGCGGTCGGATCGGGCCTGTTGATGTTGCCGGCGGCCACGCCCGGACCCGACAGCGACCATTACCGGCCCATCGACTACATGGACGCCCTGTTCACGTCCGTTTCGGCGACCTGCGTCACGGGGCTGGTCGTCCGCGACACGGGGCAGGACTTCACGCTCTTTGGCCAGGTCGTGATCCTGGTGCTGATCCAACTGGGCGGTCTGGGCATGATGTTGTTCGGCACGGCCCTGGCGATGGCGGTCGGCAAGAGCCTCTCCCTCCGCAGCTCCGCCGCCGTCGGCGAGATGCTGGCCGTCGACACGGTCGGCCGGGTGGGCCGGACCATGTGGTTTGTCATCGTGACAACGCTGGCGCTGGAGGCGCTCGGCGCGCTGATGTTCTACGGCATGTTCACGGCGCCGCAAGGGGGCCAAACGCTCGCGACCGGTGAGGCGATCTGGCAGAGCATCTTCCACAGCATCTCCAGCTTCTGCAACGCCGGGTTCTCGCTGTACGGGCGAAACATGATGCAAGGCGTGCCCGAGGGTTGGCCGGTGGCCCTGCGCGACCACTGGCAGATCATGGGTGTCATGGCCCCGCTGATTGTCCTCGGCGGGCTGGGGTTCCCGGTGCTGCAGGAACTGTGTCGCTACGCCTTCCAACGGGGGAGACGATTGCTGGCCCGGTGGCGCTCGACCATCGGCTCGATCCAGGCGTCGACCGTTCGGCCGTTGTCGCTGCACGCCAAGATCGTCCTGACGACCACCCTTGGACTGCTTGTGCTGGGGGCGGCGGGGTTGCTGCTGTTCGAATCGACCGGCGGCGGCAACGCTCCCCGCATCGGTCAGCATCCCCTGCGCACGGTCCACACGGCCGAGCCGAACGATTGGCAGGGCCTCTCACTGCTGCGGCGTGTCCGTGAGGTCACGTTTCAGTCGGTCACCGCCCGCACCGCCGGATTCAACACCATCGACATGTCGGAGCTTTCGCAGGCGGGCAAGCTGTGGATGTGCGGGTTGATGACGATCGGGGGCAGTCCCGGCGGCACGGCCGGCGGGATGAAGACCGTGACGTTCGCCCTGCTGATCCTCGCGGCGGTCGCCGCGCTGCGGCGTCGCAAGGCGCTGGAGGCGTTTCGCCGCCGCATCGCCGTCGACGCGTTTCAGCGGGCCGTCGCCATCGCCGTGCTCTACGCCGCTCTGGTGGCCGTCGTGACGCTGCTGCTATCGGTGGCGATGCGCCCGGGGGCCGATGTGCCGCTGATCGACGTGCTGTTCGAGGCGTCCAGCGCCTGCGGAACGGTCGGCCTGTCGACGGGCCTGACCGAACGCTTGACGATATTGGGCAAGAGCGTCATCGTGGGGGCGATGTTTATCGGCCGACTCGGGCCGCTGACATTGCTGCTGGCGATGACGGCCCGGCAGCGGCACGTGGACTACGCCTACGCCGCTGAGAACGTTGTGATCGGATAACACCATGGATCGATTCGCCGTAATTGGATTGGGGCTCTTTGGCCGGCGCCTGGCCCATCTGTTGACCGAAGCCGGCGCCGATGTGATCGCCATCGACCGACGCCAGGACGTCGTCGACGAGATTCGCGACCGCGTCTCGCTCGCCGTCTGTCTGGACAGCACCAACGCAGACGCCCTCCGCGCCCAGGGGGTCGACGCCGTCGATGTCGCCATCGTGGGCATCGGCACGGACTTCGAGTCGGCCGTGCTGACCGCCGTCCTGCTGAAGCAATTGGGCGTCAAACGCGTGATCTGCCGGGCGACCAGCCAGGTGCGAAGTCAGATCTTTATGCGGATCGGCGCCGACGAGGTGATCAATCCCGAACGAGAGGCCGCCGAGCGGTGGCGCAACCGCCTGCTCGTCCCGGCCGTGCTCGAACGGTCCGTCCTGGCCGAGGGCACGAGCCTCGTCCACGTGGCCGCCCCGCGACGCTTCGTCGGCAAGACGCTCGGCGAACTTCAAATTCGCCGCAAGTTCGAGATCAATGTGGTCGCCATTCGCCGCACGGTCGAGCACGTCGATGAGGACGGCGTGCCGCAAACGCGTCAGGAGGCCATCAGCGTCCCGACGGCCGACACCTGTATCGAAGCCGGCGACGTGCTGCTGCTGATCGGCGCGGACGATGCGCTGGCCGCTTTCCCCGTCGACTGACGCGGTTCTATTCCGCCCGGCCCTTTCACTGGCCGCGGCGCGAGCGAGGGCGCGCCAGCCGGGCCAGTTCGCTGCACCGCATCCAGCGGATCTCGTCGCCGAGGTGGGCGGCCATTCGCTCCAGAAGCAGTTCCAACCCCCACAACCCAGCCAATCGGCCGTTGGAGAACAGGGACTGCCAGTGAGTGAGGATCGTGACGGGAAATCCCACATCGACGAGCTCTCGAATCCTCCCGCTCCGGCCGTCGCGCGACAGCAGTTCATCCGCCCCGGCCCGAGCCGCGGCGCGGGCCGCCCGGAGGGTGACGGCATATTGTGTGGGCCAGAACACATCCCCCGTGTTGGCCGGCACGGTGACGGTCTCCAGCCCCCGCCCGGCGTCCTTCCACGCCACCCAAGGCCAGGCCGGGCGAGATTCGTCCATGCAATGCAGGAAATACCACGACCGTTTCCGCCGATGCACCCGCCAGAACGCCCGGGCGATGCCCTGAGCGTAGGCCTTCTCGTTGTCAGCCCCCGTGGACCATGGCGATGTCACGCCAGTCGATCGCAGGCCGACGCTGTCGAGAATTGTCAGCGCCAGCGCGATGGTCTCGGCGATCTGGTCGGCAGTGGCGCGGGAGACCCAGGCGTCCTCATACATGTGCTCGAAATAACCGCCTTTCACATTGAAGGCCACCAGATGCGTCAGCAACTCGCAGGTGATATCAAACCGCGGCGCAATCCGCCGGCGAGCGATGTCGAGGAACGTGCGGAGATGCGCCGGCGAAATGCCCGTCAGTTGTCGGTCGATCCGACCAAGGGCGGCCGGCATCGGCGGGATGGAAAACTTGCCGCTCACCCCATGTCGCTCACACAACGAAGCAAAATCCCGCAGCATCACGTTGGGCACGACCCGGACGTGCTGCTCCCACGTGCAGTGCCACACCATCAGATTGACAGGCGCCCCATCGTCAACAAGCAGCGATGCCGGCACGGCCATGCTCGTCTCCCAGCCAGACCAAACGCGCCTCACCAAAGTCAGAACACACAACGAGGGAGTATACCCAACACCTCAACCCCTGCCGAGACTTCCCCACACCCCAATGTCCGCAATCGCGACCCCGCTACGCCTCTGCGGATTCGTTGTCAGCCTGGTCGCCGAACTCGCTGGGGTCTTTGCCTGCTTCGATCCAAGTGAGCTTGGAGACGCGCCGTTCGTGGCGCCCGCCGCTTTCGAACTCTATCTCCAGCCAACTGCTGACGATGCGGCGCATGAGTTCCTCGCCCAGCACGTCGCTGGCCAGGCACAGGATGTTGGCGTTGTTGTGACGTCGCGACATCTCCGCCGTCAGTTCGTCGTGGCACAGGGCGGCCCGAATTCCGGAGATCTTGTTGGCCGAGATGCTCATCCCGATGCCGTTGCCATCGATCAGAATCGCCCGCTCGGCCCGCGCAGCGGCCACCGCGATCGAAACCGAATACGCAACATCCGTATAGTCGCAGCTTCGGCTGCTGTTGGTGCCCATGTCGATGACCTCATGCCCCAATTCGCTCAGAAGCACGCCGACGCGTTCTTTGGCTGCGTGTCCACGATGGTCTGCCCCAATTGCTATTTTCATAAGATGTGTTTTCCCAAAACGTTACGAAGCGCTTGGCGGATTTTCGTTGCGGTCTTTCTATACACTGCCGCTCCGCCGCCGACAGGGTCAGGAATGTCGGCGGCCTCATCCAATCGGCGGATCTTCGTCCCGGCCGACCGAGCGACGCGGCGAACTGCTTCCACGTGTGTCTGCGTCATGCACAATACCATATCTGCAGATTTTATCAACTCTGCGCCCATTTTTTGACTCCGGTGCCCAGACAGGTCCGCGCCGAACTTTCCGGCCGCCTGCCGGGCCTCCGCCGTCGCCGGACTGCCGCCCGCAGCAAACACGCCGGCCGATGAGACCTCGTAGCCCTTGCCCGCCAGTTGTCCGACGGAGCATCCCAAACGATCGGCCAGCATCGCCCGGGCCAGCCCCGCCGCCATCGGGCTGCGACAGGTGTTGCCCGTGCACACGAACACGATCCGCACGCGCATCGCATCGGCCAGCGCCTGCCGGCCCACGGCGCCCTCGCGCACAACCTGCCAGTCTGTGCCGGTCAGCCGCACAATGCTGCTGTCGGTCCCAAAACGGGTCGATCCGGCGTCGATCAGCAGATCGATCTTCCCATCCAGCGCCGCTGCGACCTGCTCGCCCGTGTGCGGCGAGGGGGCGCCCCTCACGTTCGCGCTGGGGGCCACGACCGGCTCGTCCACGGCCGAGAGCATCGCCGCAGCCACCGGCTCGTCCGGACAGCGCAGGCCAATCACTCTCCTGGCGCACAACACCTTGCGGAGTTGGCGGGTGTTGATGGCTTTGTCGGCCAGCCGCCCTTTCGTCGCGGCCAGGACGGTCACAGGCCCCGGCCAGGTCCGTTCGATCAGACGCCGCCCCGCCCCGGGCAAATGCGCGATGTACCGCGCCACCTCCTCGGGTGAGCCGAGATGCACCGTAAAGGGATGGCGTGGCCGCGACTTGATCTTCCGCAGACGCCGCATCGCCTCCGGCCGCGACGCAACCGCCGCAATGCCGTAGACCGTCTCGGTAGGAAAACCCACCAGCTTCCCCTCCCGCAGCGCTGCCGCGCCGGCCGCAGCAGCGGCCGCAACGTCCGAGGCCCGCCTTACTCGAATGATCTCTGTCGATACCGTCATTGGCGGCGAATTATATCGCACCTGCCAGCTTCAGCCAAGCCCGTCCCAATCGGCCGCCGGCTTACGGCGCATTGAGTTTCTCGATGGCCTCAGCGGCGTAGGTCGATTCGGGATACATGGCGATGATGGTCTTGAGCGTTTCGACCACTTTCTCGGTCCGCCCGAGACGGTGATAGGCATTCGCCGCCAGCATCAGTACAAGCGCCCCCTGCGGCGAGGCCGGGTTGATGGCCACCAGCGTCTCCGCCTCCGCGGCGGCGGCCTCGTGACGGCCCTGCAGCATCAGCGTCTTGACCATCAGCAGGCTCCACGCGCCGTTGAGCTTGTCGGCGGGCATGGCGTCCGCCCATCGCTGGAGGTACTCCCGGGCCGCCCACAAATCGCCCGAACGCAGATAGGACTCCACGTGACGGGCGAAATCCCCGGCCCGAAAGGCCTGCTGGCCGGGGCGGATCGCCTTGGCGGGCGTGGCCGTTTTGTACGCCGCGCGAGCCTTGGCGCTGTCGCCCCGAATCCGCCAGATGTCCCCAATGCCCAGATGGGCCCCGCGAACGCCCGTCAGAGAGCCTTCCGACCCATATCGCTTAAGGACATGGTCGAACAGCTCCCGGGCCGCTTCGACTTGGCCTAACTCGTCGAGCCGCACCCGCCCCGCGCGGGTCAGCAGCATCGCCCGGGCATCCGCCGAATCGGCCATCTGCGCCGCCGATGCCAACATCTTGGCCGCCTGATCCGCCTGCCCTCCCGCCAGCAGCGCCTTGACGTAAGGCGCCATCGCCCTCTGCACCACCTCGCCGGCGGCCGAGTCCCTCGCAGCGAACTCCGGCCCGGCCTGCAGCAGCAGATCGCCCTTGTCCGTCCGCTCAAAAAGCACCATCGCCAAGCCGAGCGAGTCCGTCTGCAACGCGGCGAGATCGTACGCCGCAACGATGGTCACGACATCCTTCAGACGGTCCAGCTTGTTCTGCGTAACCTGATCCCATGGGCGCTCGACCGCCAGCCGCATCGACCGCGTGCGCCGCCCGCTGTGTGTCTGGGCCGTCAGTGTCAGCGTGTACTCGCCCGGCATCAGATAGACGTGGTCGACCCGCTCGCCTTCGCCCTTGGTTCCGTCGCCGAACGACCACTGCCAGCGCGGCTTCGTCCTCACCGGCCCGATGGCCGATGCGGTGAAGGTGTATCGCTGAATGTAGCGGCCGGCCAGGAAGCCCTCGCCGGCATGAACAGCCGCGATATCCAGCGTGACGGACCGGTCGTACTCCTCGAGCGCCCCCGCCCGGGCCCTGAACACCGGCGCGAACGCCCCCGGGGCCATGGGCCAGATTCGTTTCCCATCGGGTGGCTGCCATGCGGCGACCACGATCGGGGCGCCATCGGGGCTGACGTGGTAGAACGTCAACCGATGCAGCCCCTTGGTCAGTTCGATCCGGCCCTGCTTGCTGGCGGTCGTCTGCGGGCGGTGGCGGCCGCCGTTGGAGACGACTCGCTTGCCGTCGACGACAAGGAACGATGCATTCTGGCTGGACGTGCAAAAGGTGTAGGGGCCTGACTCCGGCGCGACGAAATAGGCGGTGAAGATCGTGGCCAGCCGCTGCTGGGGGCCGAAGGGGTTATAGCCCTGGAAGATGCGCGTGCGGAACCCGCGGCCAATGAGCATTTCGGCCTGCTCGAAGACCGCCCGCACCTGGGCGAGTGTGCCGAATCGCCCGCCCGGCAGGACCCACGTCTCCTGAAGAACGCCTCTGCGGATGTCCAACTCCTCGGGGTCATCGGGCGGATTGCGGTTTGCGAAGTAGATGTGATAGTTCGTCACACCCGGGCGAAGGGCAAAGGCGATACGGATCACATCGCCGGGGCCCGTCATCAGCACGCGATGGGCTGTGAGCTTTCCTCGCGGGGTCACGACCCGAATGTCGCGTCCGTCGGGTCGGGTCAGGCCGGCCGTCGGCATCGTCACCACGGCCACGTCGTCGCCGGGCAGGCCGGTGGGCTTGGGGTTTTCGACCGCTACAATTCGCCGGGCCTTCCAGGCGGACCGCCACCATTGCCCATCAGCCGGAGAGGCCGGCACAGCCGCCGCAACGGCCGCGACGATGATGCACAGGCGGACTCTCATCGAGGCATTGACTGCGACATCGTGTCCGATCGCCCGCATGGAGGGGCATTCTATCGTGGCATAACGGGTGGCGTAACGGTAAATTGCCCGCGAGCCAATCACAGCCGGCGCCCATCCCCATGAAACGTTTCGACGCCGTCATTTTCGACATGGATGGTACGTTGATCGAGCAGCAGATCGACTTCGCCGCCATTCGCGCCGAACTGGGCATTGCCGGCGAGGTCGGCATCCTCGAAGCCATCGCCCAGATGTCGCCCGGTCAGCGCAGCGATGCCGAGGCCAAACTGCTCGCCCACGAGCTCAGGGCAGCCGGCGAAGCGGCCCTGATGCCCGAGGCCCGCCAGACCCTGGACCGCATCGAGACCGCCGGTCTCAAGACCGCTTTGCTGACGCGAAACGCCGCCGAGGCCATGTCGCTGATCCTGCAGCGGTTCGACCTGACGTTCGACCTGACCTGGTCGCGTGAGCAAGGGCCGATCAAGCCCGAGCCGGACGGCGTGCTGCTGGCTTGCGACGAGCTTGGCGTTCTGCCGGCACGAGCGGCGTGCGTGGGCGACTTTCATTACGACATAACCGCCGCCAATGCCGCCGGGGCCGTCAGTGTGCTCCTGGTTACGGGCGAGCGGCCCGATTTCGCCGACGAGGCCGACTACGTGATTCAGCGACTCGGCGACCTTCCGATGCTCCTGGAGCTCTAGCATGATGTATCTGCCCCTGGCGAACATCCTGCATCACAAGCTTCGCAGCTTTCTGGCGGCGATGGGCATCGGGATCGGCATCTGCATGCTGATCACGCTGACGGGCCTGGCGCGCGGCAGTCTCAACGAGGTCGCCGACCGCTGGGAATCGGTCAACGCCGATCTGATCGTCCTGCCGTCGGGCTGGGGCGAGCAGGTCTCCACCAAGAGCGGCAGCGGCCTGTCCGACGGTTTCGCCGGCGTCATCGCCCGCAAGTTCGCCGACCAGGTCGAATCCATCGTGCCGGTGTTCCTCTGGCGGATCTCGCTGGCCGGGCAGGACCAGATGACCGCCGGCATCGACGCAGCCGACTGGGCGACGCTGACCGGAGATCGGCCGCTGACGGCCGGGCGGATGTGCGACCCCGACGGGCGGGCCTCGCAGTGGCTGGCGGGCAAGATTCTCTCGGCCCCCGCCGAGGGTGAACAGATATTGGACCTGTCGGCGGCCGACCTGGGTCACCCGGACCATAACTGTCTGGAACTCGTCATCGACGAGCGTCTGGCCAAGGCGGGCGGGTATCGAGTCGGCCAGATCGTCCGGGCCGCCAATCACGACTGGCGCATCGTGGGCATCGCGCCGGAGGGCGTAATCACGCGCGTGTTCATGCCGCGGCGGACGGCCCAGTTCCTCTTTGCCAGCGGCGATGTCAGCCGAAGCACGCTCATGTTCGTCAAGCTCAAGCCCGGCGCCGGCGATCTGGGCGTGATCGCTCGGCGGATGCGAGATCAGACCAAGCTGGACGTGCTGGCCGTGGCGGAATACCGCGGCATGCTGACCCGGAGCTTTGGCATCATGTTCGTCTATGTCAACATGGTCAACGTCGTGGCGCTGATCATCGCGTTCCTGTTCATCATGGTCATCCTGTACACGATGGTGCTCCAGCGGACGCGGGACATCGCGATCCTCAAGGCCAACGGCGCCTCGAACGGTTTCCTGATTCGTCAGGTCGTGGCCGAATCGATCCTGCTGACGGCGATGGGCGTGGGGCTGGGCATCGCGTTGAGCTTTCTGAGCGCGTGGATAATCCAGGCGTATCGGCCGCTTCTGACCGTCGTGATCGAGCCGGAGCGGATCGGCTGGGCGGTTGCGGCGGCCGGGGTCGGCGCGCTGGCCAGTTCGCTTTATCCGGCATGGCGGGCGACGCGGGTAGACATGGCCGCCGCCCTGTCGCTGGAGTAGACTGATAGAGACGATGATCGACGCCGATCACATCCTGACGGCCCGCGGGTTGGATAAGTCTTTCGGCCGGGGGCCGGGGCGAGTCGACGTGCTGCGCGGGCTGGACGTGACGGTCCGCCGGGGTGAGTTCCTGGCCGTGATGGGCCCCAGCGGCTGCGGCAAGAGCACGCTGCTGCACGTGCTGGGGCTGATTACGCCCGCTGACGGCGGCGAGTTGGCGGTAGACGGCCAGGCCGTCGGCATGGGCGCCGCCCAGCGCCACGCGCTGCGGCGCGATGTGTTCGGGTTCGTGTTTCAACGGTTCAACCTGCTGGGCGTGCTCACGGCGGCGGACAATGTGGCCATCTCCTTGCGGGCCCGCGGGCTTCGGGCCGACGGGCGGGTGGACGAGTTGTTCGAAGCCATGGGCGTCGCCGATGTCGCCCGGCGCAAGCCCTCGCAGATGTCCATGGGCCAGCAGCAGCGCGTGGCGGTCGTGCGGGCGTTGGCGCATCGGCCTAAGATCGTCCTGGCCGACGAGCCCACGGGCAACCTGGACTCGGCCAACAGCAACGCCCTGCTGGACCTGTTTCGCCGGATCAATCGCGACCACCAGCAGACCATCGTGATGATCACACACTCCGCCGAGGCCGCCGCCGCTGCCGACCGCGTGGTGCATATGAAAGATGGACGAATCCTCGAGACAAGTCGTTGATGTCGCCGTGGCCGATCCGTCGCTGCCGGACGGCATCCGTCTGCGACGCTGGTTGGCCGCCTATGGGGTGTTCCTGGCGGCGGCGGGCGCGTGGCTGGCGATCCTTGTCGTCGCGCAGACGTCATCCTGGCAGCAATGGGCGGAACAGTTCGTGGGGACATTCAGCGCCATGAGCGCCACGGCCAAACTGCTGGCCTTCGCCATCTACATGTCGCTGTGCTGCACGTTTCTGCCCATGCCGACGGGTTGGATCGTCTCGGCGCTCGCCCTGCCCGGCGTCGCGGTCGGGCCGAACATTTGGACCACGACACTGCTGATCGCCGCCGTCGGCGGCGCGGGCTCCACGATCGCCAATCTCAACGACTATCACCTGTTCACGTGGGTCCTTCGCAGCCGGCGCGTCGCCCGCGTGCGATCGTCGCGCCTGTACCACTCGGCCAGCCGCTGGTTCACCAAGGCGCCGTTCGCGCTGCTGGTGATCTTCAACATCCTTCCGATCCCCGTCGACGTGGTCCGCATCCTGGCGACAACGCATCGCTATCCGCGCGCGCCGTTCGCAGCGGCCAACTTCATCGGCCGATTCATCCGATATGCCGTAATCGCCGCCGCCACCTACTTGCTTGGGTCAGATGGGTGGATCGCCGCGGCGGCGCTGCTGGCGGTGGCGGCGCTGCTGGGGATCGAGCGAGGCGCGACCGCCCTGATCCGCACCATGCGCCGCCGACGCGCCCAGGAGATATCTTCATGAATCGTTGGATTGTGCTGTTTCTGCTCGCCGCCTCCGCCGGCTGTAACGACGCGGAGGGCCCCGATGTTGATAACGCAAATGTGTCGACCCAGCCGACCACAGCGCCGGGCACCCGGCCCGCCGACGTGGACGACATCCTGGACGCCATGGAGGCCGCCGGACGCGAGCACACCCAGATCGCCGCCGACGTCCGCTATCACGTCCACCAGCGAATGACCGGCGACAGCGAGCTGCGCACCGGACGGGTCAAGTATCAGCGACACACCGAGACCACGCCGGCGCGATTCCACATCCGCTTCGACACGCTCAAGCTCGGCGAAGGCCCGATCCTCAACGACAAGGTCGAGTACGGCTTCGACGGCCGATGGGTGACGGTCGCCAAGCATCGCATCAAGCAGATGACGCGCTACGAGGTCGCCGCCGAAGGCGAGAACATCGACGCCTTCAAACTCGGCAAGGGCCCGTTCCCCCTGCCGTTCGGCCAGGAAGCGGCCGTCATGCGAGAATATTTCACGGTCACGACGCGGCCGACCCGTCCGAGCGATCCGCCCGGGACGCACTATTTGCTGTTGATCCCGCGCGAGCAGCACCGCGAGTCGCTGTCCTTCACCCGGCTGGAGATGTGGATCGATCGCCAGCGGTCGCTGCCGGTGAAAATCATCTCGCGCGACAAGAACCGAAACGTCACCACCGTGACGTTCGCCGACATCCGCACGGATGTGAAATTCTCCCGGAAGAACTTCCGCCTGCCTCGCAAGATCGGCTGGGAATACAACGAGCAGCGAAACTAGGGGCGCCAGACGGCCAGTTGCCGGCCGTCAAAACGATTCCTATATTTCTATTGGAGGGCCGGGGGGGGCCGTTTCTTTTCGAGGGCGGAGCTATGGACCGTCACGATCTATTGGAGATGTGTCTGGTGAGCCTATTGGTGCTTCCGGAGGTGGAGTTAATTCGGCTGCTGCCCACACTGGCTATGCTGGCTGACCCGTATCTGGCCTCTCCGCAAGACCACCAGGAACTCTGTGAGACCATTCAGCGCTGCCTGGCGGAGCATCTAGCCTGAGGGCCGGTCACTGCGTGATCTGCAGGACGCCCGTGCCATTGAGGCGGTCGGAGTCGAGGTCCTGCAACGCCCGATTAGCTTCCGCGAGGGGGTAGGTGGTGACGCGGGGGCGGATGGGGATTTTCGCAGCCTCGGCGAGCAGTTCCCGGCCATCTTGGCGCGTGTTGGCCGTCACCGAGCGGATGTCCCGCTCATAGAACACGGACTGCTGGTAATCCATCTGCGGGATCGGCGTCATGTGGATGCCGGCCAGCGAAAGCGTGCCGCCCTTTTTCAGCTTCGCCAGCGCCTGGGGCACGAGTTCGCCCGCTGGGGCGAAGATGATGGCGCTTTGGACTTTCGCCGGCATCTCGTCGGCCGACGCCCCGACCCACGCGGCGCCCATGTCGCGAGCGAGCGCCCGGTGCGACTCGCCGCGCGTGACCACAGACACCGCCATGCCGCGATGCAGCGCGATCTGCATGATGATGTGCGCACTGGAGCCGAACCCGTAGATCGCCAGCGTCCCGCCGTCTTGGGGCCGACTCCGCTTGAAGGATCGATAGCCCACAATGCCCGCACACAGCAACGGGGCCGCCTCGGTGTCGCTGAACGCCTCGGGCAAGTCGTAGACGAACGCTTCCGGCGCGAGGGCATACTCGGCATAGCCGCCGTCGGCGTGATAGCCGGTGAAACGCTGCGACTCGCACAGGTTCTCCCGCCCGGCCGCACAGAACTCGCACGTCCCGCATGTGTGCCGCAGCCACGCCACCCCCACGCGCTGACCGACAGCCAGCCGCCCGCAGCCCTCCCCCAGCGCATCCACGACGCCGACGATCTGATGGCCGGGAATGATCGGCAGCTTCTCGCGCGGCAGATCGCCCTCGATGACATGCAGATCCGTCCGGCAGATCGCGCAGCAGTGGACCTTCAGCCGCACGTCGCCGGGGCCGGGCTGTGGATCAGGCAGGTCCGTCAGAACAAGCGGCGACGACTCAATCGGCGCGATGTCGTGAAGCTGCATGGCTCTCATTGCCGCATCCCTCTCCACATTCTACTCAAACCACGCCACCTGCCGTGCTTGGCACTACTGGGCTCGGCGGCGGGAGATAAGTTTCAGATCGTAGTCTTTGTCCTCAGGCGCCTTGTATTCCTCGATCCAAAGCGGGGAGAATCGCTGACCATCGAAGGCATAGTAGGTCACGGTGCCGCCCCATCGATATGCGTCGTTATCGCGCAGTTCCAGAACACCGTCGCCATCGGAATCGGTAAAAAGCGTCGCCTTCCAGTCCCGAACGTTGTGCGGCTCCCAGTGATGGCGAATATCTGCCGCTCGAACGGGGGTATCCCCAGCCCGTATCGTGAAAAGGGTGAGCGTGCTCGGCCCGCTGGCCGCGGGGGGCATGTAGAGCGCGAGAAACTCCGCCTTCAACTCCTCAACCGGGAACCGGTGCAAGCGCGCTCGAACGATGTCTGGGTACTGAGTTTTTCCCACGTCATAGGTGCGCCCACCGGGGGAGATTAGAACTGTCTGTCCCGCCACGCCAAGCCTCACATCCCACCCCGAAGCCGACGGGTCAATCAAGACCTCTTCGCCAAAACGACGTGGCACCACTGTGGTCACCGGCTCGTCGCGCCCCTGGCACCCAGCCACGAGCAGCAGGCACGCCATTGAAAGTCTGACATTGAGCATATGGAGTCCTTTCCGTCCGTACAGGGCAAGCTGCACATCCATGTCGCCGTTCATTCCAGCGACGTGCCGGCTACCTCCATGCTTCCCTGGACGCCGCGGACTTGGCTCTTTTGCTTGAAGAACATCGAGCCGATTCCCCTCATCAGCTCGGCGACGATGTCGGCCGAACCGGAGATGATGTTCGTTGTCTCACGCGGGTCGGCGTCCAGATCGTACAGTTCGTCGGTATCGCCTTCGGCATTGACGATTAGGCTGTAGCGCTGGTTTCGGACGCATCGGATGTCGGAGGGGAAGAACCCGCTGACGGTGGCGGCATAAGGCGACGTGTCGTCGCCTTCGAGCACGGATTTGAGGCTCTTGCCGGCCAGGGCCATGTTGTTCGCCCCCAGCCCCACCACATCCAGCAGCGTCGGCATCAGATCGGGGAACCGGCCCAGCGCCTTGACGCGCCGCCCGCCGTGGGCGCCGCCCGGCAGGCGGAGGATGAAGGGCACCTTCAGAAGTTCGCTGTACACCCGGTCCGGCCCCTTGAGGAACTTGCCGTGGTCGCCCAGCGGGTGGCCGTGGTCGGACAGAATGACGATGACCGAATCGTCGAGGTAACCCATTTGCCGCATGCCGTCGAACAGCCGGCCCAGGCAGGCGTCCGTGTAGGCGGCCTCGCCCGCGTACAGGCTGCGGGTGCGGTCGAGGACGGCATGGTCGCCCCAGGCGCTCGCGGGGCCGCCTGGCGGCATGATGACCTTCGGCCCATCGTAGCTCGGGTCGCCAAACGTGTCGAACGTCGCCGGCGGACACCACGGCTCGTGCGGCTGGAAGGTGTCCAGCCACAGAAACACGTCGCGCTTGGCGTCGCGCGCCTGGGCGAGCACATCCAGCGCCGCCGTCATCGTCTGCCAGCACGGGAAGTCCTCCGGCTCGGTCCGGCCGTCGAGGCTCAGCAACGCCTGATGCACCGACTCACGCCATGACGCTGGGATGCCATCGGTGAGATGGTCTTCGAGCTTGAGATGCTTCAGCGGCCCGGCGGCGACGCCGTCGTATTCCGCCCCGCGAACCCACCGAAACGCGTCGAAGCCGCGGTGGAAGTTCATGTCGGGCTTGAACAGGTGATAGGTATCGGCCACCAGGGCGGTCAGATACCCCTCGCGCCGAAGGACCTCCGCCATCGTCACGTCGGTCGCCATCAGCGGCTGCCACGTGCGGTTGGTCAGGCTGCTCAGGCCCGTCATCAGGTCCGTGCGGACGGGGATCGTCGGCAGGCCCTCGGGATAGACGTTGTCGAACACAACGCCCTCGGCAGCGATGGCGTCGATGTGCGGCGTCTGCACCGGGCAGCCGTCCCACCCATAGACGCTGACATGGTCCTGCCTGAGCGAATCGAGCATCAAAACGATGACGTTCATATCCGGCCTCCTCTCTCGTCGGGGCAAGCTCTCCTAGATAGCCCCAACGGTCGTTGAAGTCAAACGCCCCGGGCCGCTGCCTGGGGCCTGGGCGGCCCGGGATCGCCCGAGAACTTTTTCATACCTTTTTCTTGCAGGCCCGTGGCGGCGAAGGTATGTTCCGCGCCGAGGACGCGTGGAGTTCGGCTGGTACCCTACACAAGGCGTGATTCATGGACGAATCCGGCGGCGACGCCCTCAGCGAAATCGTTGATGAAAATCTCCAAGGGGGCAGGCGACAACTACCGGGCTGGGTGGTCGGGCTCATGGCTGTGGCCGTCCTGTACCTGTTCATTTCCTCGGTCAGTATGATCGGCGTGGGGCTGAAGATTGTGGCCGAGGATAAAGCGGGGAAGCAGTTTCTGGATTGGCTGTTCTCGTTTGTCTCCACCCCTATCGCGGGCCTGTGCATCGGTCTGCTGGCGACGTCGCTGGTGCAGTCCAGCAGTTTCACCACGGCGATGACGGTCGGCCTGGTGGCCGCGGGAGACGTGTCGTTGGCCACGGCGATCCCCATCATCATGGGCGCCAACATCGGCACGTCGGTGACGAACATCCTGGTGTCTCTGGCCCAGGTCCGGCGGCGGCTGGAGTTTCGCCGGTCGTTCGGGGCGGCGGTCGTGCACGATTTCTTCAACGTGCTGTCGGTGCTGCTGCTGATGCCGCTGGAGTACGCCTTTGGCATTATTTCGGTTCCCACCCACTGGATCGCGGGCGCGCTGGAGGGGAGCAAGCTCTTCCCCGAAAATGCCACCGAGCAGATGGGCGTTCTGAAGAGAATTTTCTCCCAAATCGGCAAGGGCGTCCACGAACTGCTCACAAACGTGCTGCACCTGGCGCCGACCGTCGCCGGTACGATTACGGCTGCGCTGGCGCTGGCGCTGCTGTTCGTGTCGTTATGGCTGCTGGTGAAGCTGCTTCGGGGCCTGCTGCAGAGCCGCCTCAGCGGCGTGTTCGACCGCACGCTGTTTCGCAACCCGGCGACGGCGTTCATGGTGGGCATCGTCATGACGGCGGCGGTGCAGAGCTCGTCGGTAACGACCTCCCTGGTCGTGCCGCTGGTGGGGGCGGGCATTCTGCAATTGGCGCAGATCTATCCGTACACGTTGGGCGCCAATATCGGCACGACGGTGACGGCCATGCTGGCCGCCCTGGGCAGCGGCTCGGCGGCAGCAATGGCCTGTGCATTTGCTCACTTATTCTTTAATCTATACGGTACGGCTGTCTTCTGGCCGCTTCAATTCATCCCGATCTCACTGGCGAAAGGGTTTGCAGGAATGGCTGCGAAGAGACGCTATGTAGCGGTGCTTTTCGTTCTGGGCCTATTCTTTGCGCTGCCTGTGACGATCCTCATGGTCATCCATTTATTGAAAGGCCATTGAACCTGGAGAGGACCGCTCATGTGGAAACAAATTATTCAAGCCTTCCGGCATCAGGACGTCATCAAGGATCTGTCCGCGCAGGTCGGGCAAATGCTCGATGCGGGGGCGTGGATGTTCGAGCAGGCCTGCGACGTGCTGATGCACAAGGCCGAGTGGGACGCCGTCAGCGACCCGATTTACGAGCGCGATCAGGCCATCAACGGCCTCCAGCAGGACATCCGCGAGAAGGTCGTCACGCATCTGAGCGTGGGCAACCAGGGCGACCTGGCCCCCTGCCTGGTCCTGATGAGCGTCGTCAAGGACGCCGAGAGAATCGGCGATTACTGTAAGAACATTTTCGAAGTCGGCAAGTTCTTCCACGGCAGCTATGGGCACCGTAGCTACGCCGAGCCGCTCGATCAGATCCGCAAGGACGTATCGGACCTGTTCGAGCCCACCAAGCAGGCGTTCCTTACGGGCGATGAAGACCTCGCCAGGAATGTCCTGGACCACACCGGCAGCGTGATCAAGCAGTGCGACCTGATCATCCAGCAGTTGCTGAGCATCGACGACGAGTTCCCCGCCGCCGAGGCCGTCGCCTATGTGCTGCTGGCGAGGCATTACAAGCGGGTCAACTCGCATCTGTCCAATATCGCCACCAGCGTCCTGTCGCCGATCCCGCTGCTGGACTACCTCGGGTAGCCGTCGTATCGCCGACGTACGAAAGGAATCGCCTTGTGCGGCGTCCTGTGAATCCGTTCGAGCTGCCCGGCAAATGGTACAAGGGCAACTTCCACTGTCACACCAACGTGAGTGACGGAGCATTGTCGGTCCGGGACGCCGTGGCCGAGCACCGCAAGCGGGGCTACTCGGTGCTGACGATTACCGACCACGAGCAAACCAACGATATTGCGGGCCTGTCGGATAAGAGCCTTCTGGTCATCAACGGCATGGAGATGCACCCCGTGCTGCCGCGGGTGGGACACTACCACATCTGCGGCGTGAATCTGCCCGGCGGCTACACGAGCAGCCGCGCCAGCCGCAAAGCCCCCCAGCCCTGCCTCAACCAGGCCGCCCGGGCCGGGGCCGTGAACATCCTGGCCCACCCCAAGGAAATGAGTCACACCCTCGATGAGTTCATCCACCTCAAGAACCTGCACGGCCTGGAGGTCTGGACCAGCCTGAGCGAATTGGAAGGCCACGTGGGATCCAGCGAGGACGAATGGGCCGCCGCGATGGATGCCGGCGTCTTCCTGACCGCCATCGGCTCGGACGACACGCACTGGGATCCGAAGCATGGCTGGCGCGATGTCGCCGCCGCGTGGACGATGCTCAAGATGTCGTCGCTGACGGTCGCCAACGTTCTCAAGGCGATTACGACCGGCGCCACCTACGCCTCCGGCGGGCCCACCATCAAGGACTTTCGCTACAACGCCGACGACAACACCGTCACCGTCAAATGCAGCGCATCCACCATCATCGACTTCAAGGGCCCCAAAGGCCTGCGCATGTCCCGCTTCGCCCCAGCCGGCAAGAGCATCCGCAGCTTTACCTGTGAATTGCCCGACCCGTGGCCCTGGGTCCGCGCCGTCGTCACCGACGATCACCAGTACCAGGCGTGGACCAACCCAATTCAAAATAGGGACAGACCCTAGTTTTGCGATCCGTCCTGCCTGATACCGGGCGAAAACTAGGGTCTGTCCCTATTTTTGAAAGGACTTCCACCTCCAAGTCATCGTGCCATGGGCGGCACACCGCATAACAAAGCCCATGCATAGCTATGCATGGGCTTTGCTTTTGCGATCTTGCGGAACTACTTCGTCGGTGACAGTGCGTACGTCTCACCCGGCGTGGTGTCGAAGCAGAAGATTTTTCCGTCTTCGACCATCGACTCGACCGCGTTGCCCGCTGAGTCAACCACGCTGACGGCGTGATCCCACGGATTGGCGACGCGGCAGCGGGCGCCCTTTTCGCTGATGATCGTTATGTCGCCGACCTTGCCGGCGGCATGTGATGCGCTGACTAGGAAGGCGCCTTGGGCTCGTAGCGTGGTGAAGCTGCCGGCCATGTCCCTGGGCCACGCGTCGAAGATGCGGATGCAGCCGTCCCAGCTCTGCAGCATGGTTTCCTGAAGTGGCTGGAGGACACCCTCGGCCTCGCCGTAGTGGCCAATGAAGCCCAGCCCCTGCGTGCCCATCGCCCGCAATGCGCCGTTGGGAGCGCGCCATTGCTGAATCCATTCGCTGAGGGCGGGGAAATCCCGCTCCGGGTCGAACGCTCGATTGCGAAGGTGGATCATCCACTCCCACGGCTGCCCACCGGTGCTGGTGAAGGGCTTTTTCAGCCACTTCGGCTTATCGCCCGGCCGCGGGATGTGCTTGCCGATGTCGATGCCGATGAACGCCGGCTCGTTGTAGAAGTATTGCCGCTTCGCTTCGGCGTCGAAGCCAAGCTCGTCCAGATCGTCGACCACGACGAGGTTGTCCAGAATGTCCTGCCATTGATCGCGCAGGTCTTTGTCGGTATCCAGCACGTCGGCCGCGGCGACGGCCGCCTGCAAACACCAGCGGGCGTTGCGGATGACCTGGGCCTGGTCGAAATAGTCTTTGACGTCGCCGGTGTACAGGTACTCGCCTTGGGGTGAGGGGTAGGCGTGGTACTTGCCGTCGTCGAACTCGCTGCCATCTTCGACCTTGGCGAGGAAGTCGGTGTAGAACATGGCCGTGTCGCGGATGACCGGGTAGCCATATTCCTTGAGCCAGACCGCGTCGAGCGTGTAGAGGTATCGCCACCAGTAGAAGTTGGTCACCCAGCCGGTCATGTAGGCCATGCGGGCCAGCGGACCGTTGCCGTAAGGATCGTCATCGATGGGGAAGGGATAGCCCGTCACCTGGATGAACGTGCCGCGATTGCCGTTCCAATACTTCTTGGCGAGCATCCGTCCCAGTTCGACCATGTGGGCCATGCCGGGGAAGAACGAATCGCCCATGTCGACCTGGTTGGCGGTGTAGTCGCCGTAGAACGGCTGCTGGTAGTTGTAGTTCATGTGGTAATCGCCGTGCCAGAACGAGTAGTCGCCCACCGTTGAAGGCAGGGCCAGGCCCGGCGCGATCACATCGCCGCGATAGGCGCAGCGGCGGGTGTGCAGCGACGCGTACCACACATCTTCGAGGATCTTGTCTTCGATGGTCACCGACGAGCGGGACCAGAACTCTTCGGCGCTGGCGGCGTTGGCCGCTTCCCATCGCTTGAAGGCAGCGGCCGAATCGTCACCCACGTCCGCTCGGACGCGGGCCAGCTCAGCCTCGACGTCGCCTTCGTCGCTACTGGTGGGAACAGCCACAGCCAGCGACCCCTTTCGGGCTTCCTTGTCCGGCTGGAGCAGAATGCAAGCGCCCGGCTCTTCGAACAGATTGAACTCCTTGATCTCGGTTCCCTCGACCAGCGGGGCCATCAGGTAGCGGAAGCCCTGCGGGAACTGGATATCGGGATCGAAGGTCTGCTGGATGACGCTCAGCCCGTCGATCTCTTCGACCGTCGGGGCGGCCAGCGGGGTGCACTTGTCGGTCTTCAGCGAGCCGAAGAAGTGGTGGTAGCGATGCCGCCGATAGTGCTTGGCCGCGTGGGCCCGAATCGTCGGATCCGGCCAGCGATAGAGCGTGAACCACGCCGGCGTCTTGCAGGCCATGGACGTGTCATCGTTCCAGTTGACGACCTCCCAGTCGACGACCAGCACGTTGGGCTTGGGCGGGATGAAGCAGCGGAGGCGAATCTCGAAACCGTTTTCCCACGTCATCTCGATTTCAAGCTCGGCCTTCTCGACGTGGACGCGCTGGGAAATCGTCCACCCGCGGTGGTCGGTGGGGATGTTGAGGATCAGTTCGCCGACCGGCTTGGGGCACGGATATGGCCGCCGCGCATAACACGGCGTGCCGCTCATCAACTCGCCGACGCGCTTCTGCTCGGCCTCGGACAGTGTGCCACCGGCGTCGGTGCCGGCCCCGCCGGCGTCGTAGCCGCCTCCCCTCCAGCCTTGCTCGCGGATGCCCTTGGCGATTTCCTCGATGTGGGCGGGCTCGGGGCTGTCGGACCTGTCGAATCGCCGGTCCCACACGTCGTTCTTGCCGAACCGCCAGACGAGCTCGCCCGAGCGTTGAAACACGCTGACCGACAGATCGCCGTTCCCCAGCAACAGCCCCTCTTCGGCTTCCAACACCAGTTGATTAACTTCGATTGTGTGCATGATCCTGCTTTCTAGAAAACGAGTCTGGGCCGGGGCCTCAAATGCTGAACTCCGAATGCTGAATGCTGAATGTCCTCATGGGCCGTGCCGTGTAGCCTCATTGCCAAGAGCAATTCAGCATTAAACATTCATCATTCAGCATTGTCACCTCTCCATTGTCGCCGACCGCACGATGAGCCGGTCTTCGGTCCAATTGTCTCGATACCAGGTGGTGGCCTCGAAGGTGTCGTTGACGGCGGCCATGCGGTCACGCAGCATCGTGCGGAATCGCTCGGCCGTTTCGGCGCTGGCGGGATCGTCTATCAGATTGGTCATCTGATACGGATCGGCCAGGTTATCGAACAGCAGTTCTTTTCGCGGATCGCGGTAGATGGCGTAGGTGAACTGCTTGTCGCGGAGGGCCCGCCATTCGTTGCCGTCGACCCAATCGGCCGTCGGGCCCGTGCACTGCATGAAGGCGGCCTCGGGCTCGTCGCCGGCCTGGCCGAGGGCGCAGTGGCTTAGGTCCATGCCCTCGACGGCGTCGGGGATCGGCAGGTCCATCAAGCCCAGCAGCGTGGGCATGATGTCGACGGTGTTGAGGCAGACATCGGTGCTCGTCCCGGCCGGGGTGTTGTTGCCCCAGCGCACGAGCATCGGCACGCGGGCGGCCTCTTCGTAGAAGACGTTCTTCGCCTGACGGCCGTGCGCGCCGAAGCATTCGCCGTGGTCGGACGTGAAGACGATGATGGTGTCCTCCCGCAGGCCCATCTTGTCGAGCGCCTTGAGAAGCCGGCCGAGGTTCCAGTCGGTGTTGGCGGCCTGGCCGTAATAGCAGCGTTTGATCTCCTCGAGGTTGTCGAAGTACTCCGGCTCGGGCCGGCCCCAGAGGTCGGCATACGGATCACGCTCGCGCGAGAAGTTGGGAGGCAAGTCCGAGAAATCGACCCATTCGAACGGTTTGTAGAACTCCTCAGGCACGTTGGACCGCGTCCACGGATCGTGGGGCGTGCCGTAGTTCAGGAACATCGCGAACGGCTTGTCGCCGGCCTGCATCCGCTGAATCTGCTCGATGGCCAAGTCGGTCTGGAAGTCGGGCTCGAACCCGTGCACCGCAATTTGCCGAAGCGAGTCGGTGTGGTAGAACCCCTGGTAGTAGCAGTGGTTGAAGTTGAACGCGGCCCAGAAGTCGTCAAAGCCCAAACGGTCCGGCCCCGGCGGGACGAAGCTGTTTCGCGGCAGGTGATGGTTGCCCAGCTCGTTCGCCCACAGGTGCCATTTTCCGATGTAGGCCGTCTCGTAGCCGCCCTTGCCCAGCACGTGGCCGATGCACTCGTGGTTGGTGTTCATGCGGATTTCGTTGATCACCATGCCCGTGCTGGTGGTGCACTTGCCCGTAAACAGCGACGCCCGATACGGCGCACAGACGGGATGGCCGGAGACGGCATTGCAGAAGTTCACACTCTCCCCCGCCAGCGCATCGATATTGGGCGTGCGGGCGGCGCGGTCGCCGTTATAGCCGCACGAGGCCCAACGAAGTTGATCGGCAAGAACGTAGATAAGGTTTGGCTTAGGCATCAATTCTGCTCCATGCTGGGATTCGCTCATGTTCGAAATGTCCAATGTCCAATGACCAATGATCCAAGAAAGGCCGAGAGTTCACGTTGCCGGCCTTGGTCATTGGGAATTGGGCATTGGTCATTCTCATTTCAATGTCGCTGTTCTCACGATGCAGTCGTTCTCATCGATCCAGTTCTCGCGGTACCACGTGGGGGCCTCGAACGTGTCGCCGAGTTCGGCCATGCGGTCGGCCATCAGCTTGCGCAGGCGGTTGGCCGTTTCTGCGGAGGCGGGATCGTCGATCAGGTTGGTCAGTTGATACCGATCGGCCACGTGATCGAACAGCAATTCCATTCGCGGCTCGCGGTAGACGGCGTAGGTGAACTGCTTGTCCCGCACGGCCCGCCATTCGGATCCATCGGCCCAGCCGTCCGTCTCGGCCATGCCTTGCAGCAACGAGCACTCGGGCTCGGGCCCGGTTTGCCCCAGCGCAAAGTGGCTGAGATCGCTGCCCTCGACGGCGGCGGGAATCGGCAGATCCATCATGCTCAGCAGCGTGGGCATGATGTCGGGCGTGTTCAGGCAGGCGTCGGTCTCGCGGCCGGCTGGGGTCTTGTCACCCCAACGCATCAGGAACGGCACCCGGACGGCCTCCTCGTAGAACGTGCACTTCCCGGCCCGGCCGTGCTCGCCGAACATCGACCCATGATCGGACGTGAAGACCACGATGGTGTCCTCCCGCAGGCCCATCGCATCGACCGCCTTGAGCAGGCGGCCCATGTTCCAGTCGAGGTTAGCCGTCATCGCGTGGTAGTACCGCAGGTTCTGGACGTAGGCCTCCGCGTCAGCGTATCCCCCCCCGTCGGTCCACGGCGTGTGGTAATGATCGATGCCGGTCATGAAGTTCGGCGGGCGGTCATCGAACTCGACCCACTCGAACGGCTTGATGAAATCCTCCGGCACGTTGCAGCGAGCCCACGGTTCGTGCGGCGTGCCGAACGACAGGAACATCGCGAACGGGTTGCCCGTGGCGTTCATCTCCGCCATGTGCTCGATGGCCAGGTCGGTCTGGAAGTCGGGCTCGTAGCCGTGGACTTTGATCGGGTTGGGCGAATCGGTGTAGTACTCGGCCAGGTAGTAGTTGTGCAGGAAGTTGTACGCCGACCATCGGCCGTCGAAGCCCAGCCGGAACTTGCCCGGCGGCGTGTAGGCGTAATCGGTGTGGTAGTAATCGCCCCGCCGCGTCCCCCACAGGTGCCACTTGCCGATATAGCTTGTCTCATAGCCGCCGCCGGCCAGCACATGCCCAAAGCACTCGTGGTTGGGGTTCATGCGGACCGTGTTGATCACCATGCCCGTCGACGAGCTGTGCTTGCCCGTAAACAGCGACGCCCGAAACGGCGCGCAGACCGGATGGCCGGAGATGGCGTTGGAGAAGCTGACGCCCTCGTCGCACAGGTCGTCGAGATTGGGCGTGCGGGCCCGAGTCTCGCCGTTGCAGCGAAGGCAGTCCCGGCGAAGCTGATCGGCGAAAACGAACAGTAGGTTAGGCTTGCTCATGCGTGTCACTCATCTTTCGAGCCGGTAATATCCTTTGTTTAATGCCCAATTTCCAATGTCCAATTCCCAACTGCATCATCCTGCATGGCGAAGTGGGCCTAATGTATGGGCATTGGACATTGGTCATTGGGCATTTTCCGCAGAGCTCTCCACAGGGTACAATAGTTGATCTATGCCTCCAACCACCACCAATCTCCCCCCCTTCTCCATCATGTGCAAGCCGGTCTGCGGGACCTGCAACCTGGACTGCGCCTATTGCTACTATACCTCCAAGGCCAAGGAGCTCTATCCGGACGTCGCCCGGCCCGAGATGTCCGACGAGGTGCTGGAGGCCTATACCCGCCAGTACCTGCAGGCCATGCCCGTCCAGAGCCAATTCATGTGGCAAGGCGGCGAGCCGCTGCTGGCTGGGATGGACTTCTTCGAGCGGGCCCTGGCCCTTCAGAGTGAGCACAAGCTCGACGGCCAGACGGTGACCAACGGCCTGCAGACCAACGGCACGCTGATCGATGAGCGTTGGTGTGAGCTGTTCAAGGCCAATGGGTTTCTGGTCGGGGTCAGCATCGACGGCACGCCGCAGTGGCACGACTACTTCCGCCGCGACCACGCGGGGAATCCGTCGTTCCATCGTGCGTGGGCGGGTCTGGACTTTCTCAAGACATTCGGCGTCGAGTTCAACGTGCTGGTCACGCTCAACAGCGCCAACATCGTCCACGGCGGCGACATCTACCGCTGGTTCACCAATCGCGGGGCCCAGTATCTGCAGTTCATCCCCATCCTGGAACGCGACCCCCAAGGCGTCCCCCAGCCGTTCTCCTGCAGCGGCGAGCAGTATGGGCGGTTCCTGCTGGATGTCTACGAGGTATGGCGGGCGCGTGACGTCGGGCGTGTGTCGGTGCGGCTGTTCGACTCGGTGATGCACAACGAGTTGTTCGGCGCCCCGTCCACCTGCTGTTACAGCCAGCGCTGTGCCAACGCCTACGTGCTGGAGTTTAACGGTGATCTGTTCGTGTGCGACCACTTCGTCTTCAAGGAGTGGCGCGTGGGCAACATCATGGATCGCCCGCTGGCCGAGTTGGTGCTCGACCCGCTCATCGAACGCTTCGCCACGCTCAAGACCGACTTGCCCGAGGCCTGTCGCGATTGCGAGTATCTGCCCTTCTGCCACGGCGGGTGTCCGAAGCATCACTGGCCCATCGGCCCCGACGCCGGCCGCGTGAACCACTACTGCGAAGGCTTGAAGCTATTCTTCCGTGAGGCCCTGTCGGATCTGAAGCAACTGGCCCACGATCTGCAGGCCGGGGGGGGGCAGGGCGAGCACGCTTCTGCTAGCAGAAGCGTGGCACCCAATGCGAACCAAGGCCCGGCTGCTCGGCCCAAGCGCAACGAGCCCTGCCCGTGCGGGTCCGGTCGAAAATTCAAGCTCTGCTGCGGGCGAAAATAGGAGGTCGTGTTATGGCCAAACGCACCAAACAGACCAACCGCACGCCGCGGTGGTCGCAGGCCAAGCTGATCGACCGCGCCAAGGCCCACGGCGCCAAAGGCGCTAAGGTGATCGATCCCAAGACCGTCGTGACCGAGCAATGGGTACGGTGGAAGTGTCGCTATGGGTGTGGGGGCTACGGCAGCAGTCTGGTCTGCCCGCCCCGCTCGCCCACGCCGGACGAGACGCGCCGGATGCTGGACGGCTACAAGCGCGGCGTGCTGTTCGAGGCGGCCGAATGGCAAGGCGTCAAACCCCTTGCCGTGTCACTGGAGCGGGAGCTCTTCCTGACCGGTTACTACAAGGCCTTCGGCCTCGGCGCGGGCCCGTGCACGCTGTGCGAGCAGTGTGCGTTCGATGAAGGCTGCCGACACCCCAACGACGCCCGCCCGGCGATGGAAGCCTGCGGCATCGACGTGTTCGCCACGGTGCGAGAGAACGCCTTCGTTGTCAACGTCATCCGCAAGCGAACCGATCCCCAGCACTACTTCGGCCTGGTGTTGGTCGACTAAACGCTCGTTCTTCTTCGACCCCAAAGGGGTCAAATGCGCCAGCCCAGGGCGCAGCCCTGGGAAAGGACGCCCTTCTTGAAGAAAAGCCCTGAAGGGGCGAGATGATTCATTGCGCCCCTTCAGGGCTTCTCCCTCTTGGCATCTGCAACCCAGGGCTGCGCCCTGGGCTGTCGAATCTCGCCCTTTCAGGGCTAAAAGAAACGTGCGCCCACCGTCACTGGTGTCGGTGGACTGGGTCCGCACGCCCATCAATACAACGTGAAGTTCTCGCCGCAGCCCAGGATGTCGGTCTTGGTGGCGTGGGGGCCGCTGATGTCGAATAGGTGGATCATCGCGCCGTCGCCTGTTTCCGAATCGCCGGTCGAGATGGCCAAGCCCACGCACCCGCTGCCGGTCATGTCGCCCTTTTGGACGGTGTTGCCCGCTCCGGGCAGATCGATCCGCCCCAGCCACTGGCCCCGATGACCTAAGACCCCGCGGGCGTCGGCTTGGAGAATCTGATCGTATCCAAGGCCCAGCGCATCCAGCGTGGTGTGCAGGCGGGGATGCTCCATCATGATCCGCCCCAGTTGCGTGCCCGATCCGTCGATGACCATCAGCAGCGACTGATCGTTCGGCTCCTGGCCGACGTCGACAACGATGCGGGGCGTGGGGTCGCCGGGGACAATTCGGCCGATGTCGATCGACTCGTAGTGGCGCTGCGTCAGCGCCCACTGGATACGGCCCTCGCCGTCCAGCATCACAATGCCCCTGTGCCCGCAGCACGTGCAGACCAGCCGCCAGTCGGCCGGCGACGGGCCGCGCCGAAACACGCGGCAGGCATCCAGGTGGCCCAGCGGCTCGGGGTACGGCGGCGGGGTGAAGGTCCAGCGGAGCTTGCCGTCCGGATCGGCCAGGCCGTAGCCGACGAGGACCTCCTCGCGACCGTCGCCGTCGATATCCATCGCATACGGCTGATGGGCGGTGCGATGTCCGCCGGGCCAGGCGATGTGCCATCGGAGACGGCCGTCGTAATCCAACGCGTAGACGTTGTAGTATCGATCCTTGACGATTACCTGGCCGCGATGACCGACCCCATCGAGATCGGCGAAGTTCACGCAGTCGGTGGCATCGTCGGGGATCTTGATGCGGCGGCGCTCCCGGCCGGTCGCGCCGTCCAGCTCGACCAGCTCCCCGCGAGTCAGCAGAATCACCTCCGCCTTGCCGTCGCCGTCCCAGTCGTGGATCTGGCAGGCGACGTCGTAGCCCAGCCGGAATCCGCCCGCCGTCGGGTCGCCCCATTGCCACAGGATGCTGCCATCGAGCTTGCGCGCGGTCACGGAGGTCACGTGCGGCGGGATGGTGTCAGTACTGTCATTGCGGGCGGTGACGATCTCGATGGCCCCGTCGCCGTCAATATCGCCGGTGACGAACCATGCGCCGTCCAGATCGCGCGAAAGCGGCACGGAAACGGCCGGGGCAAGAGTGGGCAGGTCGGTCGGCGGCTCGCCGGAGCAGGTCACGTCAAAGAAGTCTGCGGCTCGGCCCATAGCGGTTGTGATCCTCGCAATGCGTTTCCAGGGCCTGACGATAGCAGTTGCCTCGCCGGCGGCAAAGGGCAATCCTCGCGATCGGCTAGGCAAAATGCCTCGACGACGGACCGTTCGATGGCGATACTGACGCGACACAGATCTGAATCTCTCCATCGATTGAAAGGAGCGCAACAATGTTTAATGGACTTGGAATGAGCCTGGGGAATCTGCCGCGACTGTCCAACGCGGTGACGCGATCGATCAGCGCCGAAAACTTTAACGGTGAAAAAGGCAAAGGCGCCATGGCCACCGAGGGGCTCGGGGCCGAGCTGGCCCGCGACTTGGGCCAGGGCTGGAAAGTATCCCCATGCGTGGCGGTCAAGGCGGGCGAAACTTTCACGATCGCCGACATCGATGGGCCGGGCGCGATTCAATCGATGTGGCTTTCCGGAAGCATCGCCTGCATGGGCCCGGCCGCCAGGTATTACATCCTCCGTATCTATTGGGACGACCAGGAGCAGCCGTCGGTCGAATGTCCGGCGCCGGATTTTTTCGCGTGTCCGTGGGGCCAATATGCTCAGGTCAACTCGGTCGCCGTGGCCGTCAATCCCAACCGTGGGTACAACTGCTTCTGGGAGATGCCGTTCAAAAAGCGATGCCGCATGACGCTGGAAAATCGCCATCACGACGACATGGTCTTCTACTACCAGGTCAACTACACGCTGACCGACGTGGGGGACGACGTGGGCTATTTCCACGCGCAGTTCCGCCGCACGAATCCCCTGCCCTACAAGCAGGAATACACGATCGTCGACGGCATCGCCGGCAAGGGCCATTACGCCGGCACGGTGATGGGCTGGGGCCTCAACGGGGCCGGCAACTGGTGGGGCGAGGGTGAGATCAAGTTCTTCATGGACGGCGACAAGGAGTTCCCGACCATCTGCGGGACAGGCACGGAAGACTACTTCGGCGGCGCCTATGACTGGGACGTCGACGGCAAGTATGTCACCTTCAGCGGGCCTTTCATCGGCATGCACCAGGTCATTCAGCCGGACGGGCTGTACGTCTCGCAGCAGCGGTTCGCCATGTATCGCTGGCACGTGATGGACCCGATACGGTTCGAGCAGGACCTGCGCGTGCAAATCCAGGCGCTCGGCCTGCGCGACAAAGCCCGATACCTCGCCCGCCAGGACGATATTGCATCGGTGGCATTTTGGTACCAAACACTGCCGACGGCCCCCTTCCCGCAACTGGGCAGCACCGACGACCTGGAGATCATCTGAGGACAGGCAGGAGAGACGGCGGGAGGCCCCGACGAGACGGACTAAGGCCTCACGGGCGCCCAGAGGGCTTCGGTATTCGAGTTGACCACTTCCGGATTGATGTCCACCGGAAACATGTACTCCACCGCCCCGTCGGCGAACAGCACGTTTGCCTTGCCAAGGTGGCGTGGGGCCTTCAGCGCCTGCCACCCCGGCAGAGGACCGGCGTCGTCCAGCGCGTAGCAGACTTTCGCCTCGTAGTCCAGGAGCAGGATCTTCCGCACGCCTGGCGGGACCCGATAGGCCTTCGAATTGATGCCATAGCTGGTCGGCGGCACGGCGTAGGTCAGCGGCCCGACTTCATCTGTGACGTGGTAAGTTTCCCCTTCCGGCCCGACGATGTGATGCGTCGCATGCGCATTGGCCCAGTGCTTGCCCGAGATCTCCACGACGCCCGGGGAGATCTCCTTGACATACAGGTCGAAGTCATAGAAATCGTTGTCGCCGATGTCCTCGAAAATGAACCAGTACTCTTTCGGATTGGACCCCGGGGTGTACTTCGGCATGTTCTGGCGGCTGGAGCCCATCGCCTGGTAGACGTCGTCGTTGACCTTCCATATCTGGGGCTTTTCGGCGAAATCGTTGTGATCGCCGTCCAGCCAATACGGATAGATCTCGAACACCCGCTCGTCCCGCCCGCCAAGCCAATTGGTTCGCATCGCCACTGACGGCCAGGTCCAGTCCGGCTCGACGTCTTCCGGGCAGATATACTGCGTGGTGCGATCCTGGAAGTACGGCAACAATGCCTCGGCCCACGCCTCGCCCGACAGCGCCGCCCGGTCCTCGCGGTGATCGGACACGAACATGGGGTAGGCTTGGCCGATCCCGCGAAGATTCGCGGCGCACTCGGCTCGCCGGGCCAGCGCCGCAGCGCGCAAGCCGCTGGGCACAACAATGGCGGCTAACGTCGCCAGCACCACTAAAACGATCAGCACCTCCACCAACGTGAATGCGCGCCCCCTAAGCGAAGAATATCTATCTAATCGACTCATGATTTCGACGTGGCGTTGAGACCAAGTCGTCAACGCTCTTATTGGATTATAGAGCGCTCTGCGCCAAAAGAACAGGGGGTGTCGTCTCGGAGAAACGCTGGAGCGCGCGGGCCGACGACCGTATGCTCTGCGGGTCCATTCCAACAAACGAGCAGGAGACGACCATGGCTGAGTTGAAGTTGAGTGCGGCGTGTTGGTGTTTCAATTCCGAAGGCACGGATCCGGCGGAGCTGTTCGGCGGGCTGGCCGAGGCCGGCTACACCGCTGCGGAGATGGTCGGAGAGGACAATTACGACACCGCCCGGGCGGCTGGGTTGGAATTGCTCAACGAATGTGCGCCCGGCATGGGCGAGGGGCTGAACTTTCTGGAGAACCACGACGAATTGATCCCGCAGATCCGCGAAACGATTCGGCTGGCGGGCGAAAACGGCGTAGCGCAGGTCATCGTCTTTAGCGGCGCCAAGAAGGGCCTGGACGATGAGACCGGCATCGCCAACTGCGTGGCCGGTCTCGAGAAACTCATCCCCGACGTCGAGGCGTCTAACATCGTGCTGACGTTAGAGATGCTCTGCATCGCCAATCACGGCGATTACCACGCCACCGCCAGCGCGTTCGGCTACGAGGTCGTCCGCCGCGTGGGCTCGCCGCACGTCAAGGCGTTGTACGACATCTACCACCAGGCGCGAACGGGCGAGGACCTGATGGCTACGCTGGTGCCGAACCTCGATCTGGTTGCGCATCTGCACGTGGCGGGCAGCCCGCAGCGCGACTTCCCGGGGCCGGACCAGGAGATCGACTATCGACCTCTGGTCCAGGCCGTTCAGGCCGCCGGTTACGACGGCTATTGGGGCATGGAGTTCATGCCGCACGAAACACCCCTGCAGCAGGCCATCGACGCGGCGGAACTGTTCCGCAGCTATGCAGCCGCTCCAGCTTAAGGTCACATATGCAGTCACGCGTTCAACCGACGCTGCCGTATTCAGCAACGATAGCCAACATCCCCGCCGCCCCCCGCGACGTGCTTCGCCGGCGACTGGCGTGGGCGCTGGTGATCCTCGGTGTGGGTTTTCGTCTGGGCGCGTACCTCTGGAACACGGGCTTTTGGTACGACGAAGGCTGGCTGATCCAGAGCCTGCAGGACAAATCATTTCTCGGGCTGGTCGGCCCCCTAGCCAACGATCAGGCCGCCCCGCTGCTGTATCTGTGGCTGCTCAAATGCCTGTACTTGCTGGGCGGCCTGAACGAGAGTCTCCTGCGGGCCCCGTCTCTGCTCGCCGCAGTTGGTGGGATGGTGTTGATGTGGCCGTTGGCGCGTCGGATGGTCAGGCCATCGGCGATTATCTGGGCGCTGGCGCTGCTGGCTGCGAGCGACAATATCCTGATCTACTGCGCGCGGACCAAGCCCTATGCCATGGACGCCATGGCGACGATGGTCCTGCTCTATGCCGCCGTCCGCCTGAAAGACGCCTCGCCTACCAGAGCGATTCTGACTATCGGCGCGATCGGAGCGGGCCTGTTCTGGTTCAGCTATCCGTCGTGTTTCGTCTATGGCGGCGTCGCCATCATGCTGGGCCTGAAGGTCCTGCGCAGCCGCCGGCGGCGCGACTGGGTGGCGTTTATCGCCGTCAACGCGATCGTCGCAGCCAGCATGTGGGGGCTGATGAAGCTGACGGCATCGGACCTGCGGACGGGCATGCTGGTCGAATACTGGGGGCGGCGGGGCTTCCCGATGGGGTTCGACCGCGTGATGAAGTGGCCCCTGGACGCAACGTATCGCCAGTTCGAAGAGGCCATGCGCCCCATCGGCGCCTTTGCGTTGGTCATGTCGGCCCTTGGCGCCGCTGCCATGTGGCGAGACCGGACCCGACGGTTCCAACTGGGCCTGCTGGTGTTGCCCCTGCTGCTGAACATCGCCGCCGGTTGCCTGAGGCGCTATCCCTGGGTCGGTGGGCGGCTGAGCATGTACAACATCCCTATCCTGGTGCTCCTGACGGCCGAGGGATGGGCGGAGGTCATCGCCTGGCTGCGGCGTACGCGCGAGCGGGCGTGGCTGCCGCGGCCGGTCGCACTGAGAATCGCCTTCACCATCGGAATCGTCGCCGTTGGCGTGCCGATCGTCCTGGCCGTCTACCACGTCGCCTGGGTCGGGCACCGCAGCACGCACGGCCGGCCGCTGGCCATGCACGTGCTCAAGAATGCCCGCGAGGGCGACCGCATCGTCATCGCGGGGGCCAACGAGTTCGGCATCTACTTTCGCGGCCGATGTGAGTTGCCCATCGCCGGCGGTGATTACTACAGCCCGCCGCCACATTCAGTCCTGGACAAGTCGGACTGGACGCGCCTGTGGCTGCTGGTCCGGAAACGGCCCAAGTCTCTAATGGCCGTTGCGATCCCTTTTCTTGAGCGGTATGAAACGGTTTGGGCCGACCGGCGAGACACGGCCGATCTGTATCTGCTGGCCCCGCCCGCCGAGGCGACGCCCTAAGCCCACGCGCCGAGCTTTACTTGGCGCGGGGGTTATTCGACTTGGCGCAGTTGCTGGGAGACGGCGGCCAGATTCTCAACGGGCGTGCCGGGTACGAGCGCATCCGACGAGCCCATCACCACCTTCCGGTCGCCGAGCTTTGCCAGGAAGTCCCCGCATAGCCGCTTGACCTGATCCGCTGACATGCGGCAGAGATAATCCGGGTCCGGCCCCGGACACCCGACGATGCGACCATCCCAACGCTTCTGAAGGTCGACCATCTGGTCGATATTCTCTTCGCCCAGGTGCAGGCCGTACATGACGTCGAACTCGGCCGCCTCGATGCCGTCGAGAAACGGCGTCACGTCCTGCCCGCTGGCGTGGTCGAAGCACAGCTTGCCGGCGGCGTGGAAGATGTCGTTGTAGTCCTTCTGGAACGGCACGTAGAACTCGTTGTGGATCCTGGGCGAGATCTGCCGGGCGTCCCATATGGTCTCGTGGTCGAACACCTCGAATGGTGAGCGGGCCAGGATCTTGACGACCTCGATGTTCTTGGCGTGCTGCAGGTCCATCATGTCCAGGACCTCTTGCGGCATGTCGAAACTCATCACCAGGAAGTCCTCGGCGTCGAACGAATACAGCAGGTCGTGGAACGGGCAGGAGAACCCCCCGCCGGTGAACAGGCCCGCCTCGCCGACGGCCTGCTGCAGTTCGGGGGCGCTGTCGTAGTTGGGCCCATAGCTCGTCGCCTCGGTGACGTAGCGGAGGACCTTCAGGTCGTCGACCGTCTTGATCGGGCGCTCGGTGACGTAGCTGACGTGGGAGATCGGCGACACTTCATGCTTGGAGACCAGTTCGCCGACCGGCGTTTTGGTCACATAGGTCGTCTTTCGGCCGTCCACGTGCGTTTCGCTGATGACGCTGGGATCGATGGTCGATTCGAGCGCCCAGCCCTGACACCAGCCCAGAAACACCGCACCGACCCGTTCGCCAAACGCCAGGCGGAAACGCAGGCCGTCCATCCCGAGGAAATAACGGAACCGCTCGGCCAGCGAGGGTGTGCTGTCGACGAACTCCTTGGCATCGGCCCGCAGGAGCTTGTCGTAGTCCGGCAGCGACTCGAAGAAGTCGTGCACCATCAGCGGCATGAAGACGTTCTGCGGGACATGCTTCGAACGAAACGCTTCCAGCACCTGCTTTCTCATCGTCGATACCTCATTCGTTCCTGGGCCGGTGGAATCGCGGCGCGGCGGTCAGGCCTGATGATACGCACAAGCGGCCGTCAGTAAACCCCGCATCTGACGCAGGGCCACTTACGCCATCGGCGAGAGTTCTTCCCACACGTCGATCATCCGGTGGTAGTTGGCGACGATGTTGGGAGTCATTGCGCTGAGGGGGCCGGCCGTGGTCTGGAGGACCATGCGGTCCTTGCCGCCGTCGAAGGCGGCGCGGACGGCCTGCTCGACGGTGTCGATATCCTCGTTTTCGAGGATGCGGGCCTCGATGTTGCCGCCCAGTGTGATCCGCCCGGCGGCTGTCGCCTTGGCGTCGGCGAAGGTGATATCCCCGTCGGGCGGCGGCTCGCAGGGCTCGAAGAAATCCCCACCACGCGCGATGACGCGCTCGAGCGTCGAGCGGATATTGCCGTGGCAGTGGACGTGTGCGACCGCCCCGGCGGCGTGGATTCGCTCGATGATCGGGGCCTCGAACACCTGCACGAGTTGGTCGTAAAGCTGTGGAGACGCCATCGGGGGCGTCAGCCACTCGCACCCCCCCATCCAGACGTAGTCGACATGGCCATCGGCCAGGACCACATCCAGGATGCGGAGGATTCGGTCCATGCAGATGGCCGTCAGCTCTCGAATCAGCTCCAGATCGGTCCCACAGAGCTCCAGGAAGCTCTGGTAGGACATCATCCCGCCCACGCACACGAACGGCGACGATATCCTCGCACAGACGACGCCCCGCCGGTCGAACTGCGGGGGAAGGTCGGTCAGGTCAGGCCCGGCGACGCCGGGCGGCACGTCCCAGGGGCAGGAGCGAATCTTCTCGATATCGGCCAGAGATTCGACGGGGTACTTGATCGTCCAGTCCGTATCGGTGGCTGCGTTTCGCCCGATGGCGGCGGTGAGCGGGCCTTTGGGCGTGTCGATCTGCTCAAGGACCGTAACGTTGCCGTCGCCGTCGGTGCGAGTGACCTTCGTCATGCGGCCTGGGTCGGTCACGAGGTACCGGTTGACCTCGGCCGGCACGTCGACCCAGAAGTTAGTCTGCTCGGCCACCCGCTCGGCGATCTGCCTCCGGCCCGGGTCGTGCGCCTGTTGCGGCGAGGCGTCTTGGAACTTCTCGAGCACCAACGGCACGCGATCGGCCCGCCGGCCTCTGATGGTTGTCAGGAGTCTGTCTCTTGGGGTCATCGCGGCTGTGGTCTGCATCACGAGTGACTGAGCGGTGTCGCCCGGTCATTATGTCGTCGCCGCCCCCATGCCCGCAAGCCGTAGCCCCACGTACAAACACCCCCACCGTCGACCATCATCAACGCAGATGGCCTGCCGCTGCTCATCTACCCCCTGTTCCTAACTGCAGCGGCTGGAGAGGCCGGCTGGGTCGTTGGGAGCGGCTTGGGCTGTTTCCCCGGTGGCGCGTGGGGGATGATCGGCGCGTCGGTGCGCTCGATCGGCGGCGTGTCCGTGGGGATCCCCGGCGTGATCATCGTGCTGGGCTGGCGCCAGTAGTCCATGTCAATGGGCGCGCTGAGGCCGTGATTGCCCGGAGGGACCACGCCGATAAAGGCCTCACCATCTCGGCCGATGTAGTAGACCCGGTCTACGACCATCGCAGACCTTTTTAACGATTCTATCATGATCATGGCCGTGGCATCGAGAAGATCCGCATGCCTCAGCCGCAATCCCTCCTTTCGGCGAACTCCGCGACTCGCCCGCTACAGGCGGGCGGAATCAAATTTCCTATCAGCAAGTAACAATCGATTATAATATGTGACAGACTGGCCAGCGGCGAAACGCTTGAAGACGCCAAGCCAGAACGTTGCAGAGAGGACCGAGGCGCTCGCGACCCGCATCGAATGAGCGACCGAGTTCGCGGAGCTAATCGTCATGAAACGTATTTTCCTTCCCCTCGCACTACTAGCCTTGACAGCCGTTGTCGTGGGCATCGTCGTCAAGTGGCAAGAACACCGGATTGAAGACACCCCTCCCGGCGATCGCCAACCCGTGCTTGCTGTCAAGGCGAACGCTCCGTCAACGGTTGATGCCGGGCAACAGCAGTTGATCCTCGCTCTGGCGGAAGCCGGGCGCGGGGCCGACAGTCCGGGCGAGATTGTGATCGACTACCCCATCGACGGGTCGATCTTCCCACCGGACATGATAGCCCCAACGTTCCTCTGGCACGACGACACGCCAGACGTCGATCGTTGGCTGATCAACGTGGCGCTGGCCGATGGCGAAGGGCATATCTACGTGCTGGCTGAGGGCGACCCGCCGCCGATGGGCGAGACAGATCCTCGCTGCTTCGGCCCGACCAACGAGCCCTACGAACCGACGCCGTATCAGGCTTCGGCCAAGAGTTGGACCCCCGACGCCGACGTGTGGGAGGCCATCAAAGCCCAGTCCGCAGAGGCGCCGGCCAGCGTGATAATGTACGGTTTCAACTCGGATAGGCCCAGCCATGTCCTCTCGACCGGGCAGATGACGATGACAACGTCACGCGACCCTGTCGACGCACCGATCTTCTATCGTGACGTGCCGCTTATGCCGGTACGGTCCGACGAAGATGGGGTGATCAAGCCTCTCGCCGATGCCAATCTGGGGTTGATCCAATGGCGCCTCAAGGACGTCTCCCGGCCCGACAGCCGGGTCGTGCTGGCAGATATCCCCACCTGCGCGAATTGCCACAGCTTCTCCGCAGACGGGCAGACGCTGGGTATGGACGTTGACGGACCGTCCGGCGACAAAGGGGCGTACGCTCTGGCGCAGATCGAGAGAGACATGTCCATCGGGCCGGACGAAATCATCACATGGAACTCATTCGCCGACAAGCCTGAGGGGCACAGGACGATCGGCTTCTTGTCGCGCGTGTCGCCCGATGGTCAGCATGTTATCTCAACGGTTAATGAGGCTGTCTACGTCGCAAACTTCACCGACCACGAGTTCCTCCAGGTGTTCTATCCCACGCGCGGCATTCTCGCCTACTACTCACGCCGAACCGACGAAATGAAGGCTCTGCCCGGGGCCGACGACACGGACTACGTACACTGCGACCCGGTGTGGACACCCGACGGCGAGACGGTCGTTTTTGCTCGAGCCCGCGCGTGCGACCCGTACTCCGATGAGAAGCCAACCCACGCAAATGACGAAAGGGAACTGCAGATCCAGTTCGATCTGTTCCGCATCCCGTTCAAGGATGGTCTGGGCGGAGAGCCCGAGCCGATCGAGGGAGCATCGAACAACGGAATGAGCAACACGTTCCCGAAGGTCTCCCCCGATGGCAAGTGGATCGTGTTCGTCAAATGCCGCAACGGCCAACTCATGAGGCCCGACGGTGAACTGTGGATCGTCCCGGTCGAAGGCGGCCAGGCCAGAAAGATGGCCTGCAACACGAGGCTGATGAACTCGTGGCACAGCTTCTCACCAAACGGACGATGGATGGTGTTCTCGTCCAAGTCCAACACCCCCTACACGCAAATGCTCCTTACGCACATCGATGCCGACGGCAACGACAGCCCGGCCATTCTGATTCCCAACGCCACCGCAGCCAACAGGGCCGTCAACATACCGGAGTTCGTCAACATCAACTACGACGAGTTGGTGTCCATGGAGGTGCCGGGCGTAGCCTACTATCAGAACTTCAACCGCGGCAACAAGTTGATGGCGGCCGGGAGACTACACGAAGCCATAGCCGAGTTTAACAAGGCGCTCGGGGCCGAGCCCACGTCCGTACGCATAAACACCCAACTTGGCACGTGCTTCACGAAGGTGCGCCAACTGGGCCAAGCCTCCGCCTGCTTCGAACGCGTAGTACAGACCGACCCCAAGAACACGATTGCGTTGATCAATCTGGGCGCCCTTTACGTCTCTCGAGGGATGCCTGCCAAGGCGATCCGGTACCTGGAAGATGCCCTGAAGATCGATCCGGACGTCACCGATGCCCATATCAATCTGGGCATCGCTCTGGATATGTGCGGGGACCCCCAGGAGGCCTTTAAACACTTTCAGGAGGCGTCGACCCTCTCCCCCGACTCGGCCAAGGCGCATAATGGACTGGGACTTACCTCTGGCAAGATGGGCCGGACCGACGAGGCGATCGAGCACTTTCAAAAGGCGCTGCTGATAGACCCGCAGTTTCACATCGCTCGGCGGAATCTCCGGAAAGCGCTTCAGGCCAAGACCATGAACCAAGGATCATAACGCCCCTATGGCCGATCACCCCGTTGGGGGGCATGAAGCCAACATCCTCTCATTGATCGAGGTCGTTCTAGCTGTTGTCGTTGGTGTCGTGGTCTGGAAAACTGCCGACCGGGAGCCCGAAGGTGTTACGGGCGTCCTGGCTGTCGGCGTCGACGCGCTGACGCCGTTGGTTATCGGCAATTGGCTGCTGGGGGCCAGCGGCCTGGCGACCAGTTTCGTCACGCGGGACGATCGCCGGTACGTCAGCGGCGTGCGGAAGCTCATCGGCGACAAGCTGCCCAAGCCCGTTCGCCTGGAAAGCTATGACGCATCGGGTGGCGACGACAGGCCCAAGCCAAAGGGCAAGGGCCAATACCGCTCCAACCGTCGCTCGCGCCGCCCGAGCTCCCGGGGGCGCTCCGGTTCCGCGACGAAATAGACAGGCGGTGCGGCTTGTCCGCACCGGCGCAAGAAAACGGGCGACGACCACATAGGTTGCCGCCCGCGTTGTTGGTTGGGGCTTGCCCGCGACTACTTCCCGCCCCTTGGGGATCTTCGACCTTCGGCGGATCTACGTCCTTTTTCTCCGCAGCAAGCGTCTCCGCCTAACGGCTT